>Ga0154020_10000522_pt1 | contig 46849 bp, 41 predicted proteins | sample Klosneuvirus_201_FD_109709 | JGI IMG/M metagenome (GOLD analysis project Ga0154020, IMG submission 109709) | Active sludge microbial communities from wastewater, Klosterneuburg, Austria - Klosneuvirus_20160825_MG | ecosystem: Engineered > WWTP > Aerobic digester > Activated sludge | place... | reverse complement strand
TGAGCCAAAACGTTTGCTCGACTTCTTGATGATCGGCGCATTTATCGAAGCACGCTCGTGTGAACGGTTCTCCCTACTTGCCAAACATGCTCCAACAGAGGAGATGCGAGAGTTGTATCGCTCGTTGTTTGAGAGTGAGGCCGGCCACTACAGACTCTACACCGACATCGCTCGAGAGTATTTCCCGCACGAGGTAGTGAAGCAACGCCTGCAGGAATTTGGTCAGATCGAAGCCGAGATCGTTAAGGGGCTTGCCAACAAACCAACCATGCACGGCTAATGGCAAACATCATCTTCATGGGCACCCCGGAGTTTGCCGTGCCGGCCCTGCAAGCCATCCATGCCGAGTTCGGTGTGCAGACGGTTGTGACCGCTCCCGACAAACCTCGAGGCAGAGGACAAAGCGTTACGCCATCAGCTGTGAAGCAGGCTGCAATGGATCTTGGCATCACCGACATCTTGCAACCGGCATCTCTCAAGGACCCGAACTTTGCAGCAGAGATCGCTTCACGCGATCCGGATGTGATGTGTGTGATCGCCTTTCGTATCCTCCCGAACGCGGTATACTCCCTCGCTCGCAAGGGAACGTTCAACGTACACGCCTCCCTGCTCCCCCGGTTCCGCGGTGCTGCTCCGATCAACCACGCCATCATGGCCGGCGAGCAGATCACGGGTGTTACGTCCTTCCTCCTCAACGACGTAGTGGACACCGGAACCATCCTCCTCCAACGTCAACTCCCGATCCCTGACGGAATGACTGCCGGTGAGCTGTATACGGCACTCATGCCCCTTGCAGCCGAATGTGCAGTGGCAACGTGTGCCGGACTCCTTGCCGGTACGCTCCGGCCACAACCGCAGAACGATGACTTGGCCACTCCCGCGCCCAAGGTCTTCCGAGAAACAAGCGCTCTTGACTGGACAAACAACCGCTCATCGGTTCGTAATTTCATTCACGGTCTGTCCCCTTCACCTTGTGCGTGGACGATATGGAACGGCGAGATCCTCAAGATCTACCGTGCTTCCTACATCGATGGTAACGGGGCTCCTGGCACCTGGCAGATCCGCGACGGAGTGTTGCGCGCCGCCTGTGCCGATGGGCTGCTCTCGATCGATGAACTACAGTTGCCCGGGAAACGGAGAATGGCAGCCGCTGATGTGATGCGTGGATATCGTGGTCAAACTGAAGGATCGTTTCAATGATATCACTTGCTGAATACGTACGGTCAACACCGTTCATCGTCTGCGCACACCGCGGTGCTTCCGGGATCGCACCCGAGAACACGTTGGCGTCGCTTCAGGCGGCGATCGATACCGGTGCGATGATGGTGGAACTCGACGTGCAGGTGACGAGTGATAATGCACTCGTGGTCTTTCATGACGAACATCTCGATCGTACAACGAACGGTCACGGCGACATACGAGAATGTTCTCTCAACGACATCCGCTCGCTCGATGCCGGTTCCTGGTTTGATGTTCGGTTTGCCGGTGAACATGTGCCCCTTCTCGAAGAAGCGCTGAATGTGATCAAGGGTCGGGTCTACCTCAACATCGAGATCAAGCCCCTTACCGCAAGTGAACAGGCTGCTCGCAACATCCACGCAATCGTCCAAGCGATCATCAATGCCGGTATGACGGATCATACAGTCTTTGCATCGTTCGATCACCATGCATTGCTCTTTATCAAGTCCATCGATCCGCATTTGCGCACGATCGCGCTCAATGTGCCCGACGATGAACGTTTACCACACGAAGTAGCTCGTGAGTGCCTTGCCGACGGATATGGGTGTTCTGTTGAAGAGCTCACGCCGGAGCGTGTAGAGGACTGCAGAGAACACAACATTCCTATCGGTGTGTATACCGTGAACACTCCAGCCGAGCTCGAGTATGTGATCGACGTGGGCGTGCAGGGTGTTGTGTCGAACTATCCCGATGTGATCATGGCCCACTATCGAACACTCTCCATCACTTCATAACACCATGGACCCCGTCACCATTCTCGGCCTCACCGCCGGCTGTTGTTCTACGTTTGCCTTGGCTCCGCAGGCCTTCAAGGTCTGGCAGACCCAACAAGTGGATCAACTCAGCATTGGCATGCTTGGTCTGATGATCACGGGCAGCATGTTGTGGCTTTCGTATGGACTCCTGCGCAGCGATGTGAGCATCGTCTGGGCCAACGCTGTGGCATTTCTGTTCATCATCTACATGTTAACGAAGAAGATCGCTGATATGCGTCAGACAGGGAGACGATGATCATGGGAACACGAATTGGTGTATTGCTCAGCGGCTGCGGCGTCTACGATGGATCGGAGATCCAAGAAGCCGTCCTGTCGCTACTGGAGATATCACGTCACGGCGGCACAGCAGTGTGCATGGCTCCGAATGCACCGCAACACCACGTGGTCGATCACGTGACTGGTGAAGCAACCAGCGAGACCCGCAACACCATGGTGGAAGCAGCGCGCATTGCTCGTGGAGTGATTCGTGATGTGGCATCTGTTTCCGTCGACGAGATCGATGCCTTGGTCATGCCCGGTGGTTTCGGTGTTGCGAAGAATCTCACATCATGGGCATTCGATGGTCCGTCCGGCACCATTCGTGACGATGTGCGCTCCATCATCCTCGGCATGGCACGAGCCAAGAAGCCCCTTGTTGGACTCTGCATGGCCCCTACCACCATCGCAAAGGCGCTTGAAGGCTCCGACATCGAAGCTCATCTCACGGTCGGCACAGACCAAGCCCCTTCTCCCTATGAGATCGCAGAGATCGCCCAAGGAATGGAGAGCGTCGGCGCTCGCTCCCACATGAATACGATCGAAGAGATCACTGTTGATGTCTCCAATCGGATCATCACGGCGCCCTGTTACATGATGGAAGTCTCGATCTCTGAGGTACACAACAACGTGCGAGAGGCCATTGATGCGCTGTTCATGATGCTCAACGAGGATCATGTCTGAACTCATCGCCCTCCCCACGCTGATCTTTCCAACGTTTGAGGCCCGGATCTCGAGCGACGACGGAACACTTCGCATCTTCGATCCCGTTCGTAAACAACATGTTGCACTTACGCCCGAGGAATGGGTCCGGCAGCACTGCCTTCATTGGCTTGTTGGCAAAGGCTTTCCGATAGGACGCTGCAGCGTGGAGAAGGTGTTGGATAAGAACGGACTCCGCTTTGATCTTTTGTGGCTCGACAACAACCTGCGTCCATTCCTCCTTGTAGAATGTAAGGGGGCTGATGTTGGCATCACCACCGATACGCTCCGTCAGTCCGCCTGGTACAACATCACCCTCAAAGCCCCCTACGTCCTCCTCACCAATGGTCGCGTTGCCTATTGCGCCCACGTTGATGCCGATGGCACCGTGGACATGATCGATGACGTGCCTGCCTATCCTGCTTGACCATGGAAGTCCTCCTCCGTTCCCCGCTCGACATGCACATCCACTTCCGTCAAGACGCAATGCTTGACGTAGTGGCACCACTCTCCGCACAACACTTCTCGGGCGGCGTGATCATGCCGAACCTTGTGCCACCGGTAGACTCGGTAGAGAGACTGCTCTGGTACACGGCCGAAGTGAAGCGCGCCGTGGGTGCTCATCGGTTCCAGCCCTACATGACGTTGTTCTTCCGCGACTATACACGCGAGGAGTTGGTTGCTGCAAAGCCCCATATCATCGGCATCAAGCTCTATCCGGCGGGCGCTACAACGAACAGCGAGAACGGCGTTCGTGAGATCATGTCGATGAAACATGTGTTCGCCATGATGGAGGAGCTCGATATCCCGCTACTCGTCCATGGCGAAACACATGGCTTTGTAATGGACCGCGAACGTGAGTTCTGCGACGTCTACCGTTCACTCGCAACCACCTTCCCACGGTTGCGCATCACGATGGAACACATCACAACAGAAGCGGCTGTTGCCCTGTTGGATGAGTTTGAGAACCTACGCGCAACGGTCACACCGCACCATCTGATCATCACGCTTGATGATGTGGCAGGGGGCATATTGAACCCACACTTGTTCTGCAAGCCCATTGCAAAACGTCCGGAAGACCGCGCGGCACTTCTTGAGGCTGCGCTCAGACCACATCCGCGGTTGATGATGGGAAGTGACAGTGCGCCACATCCGATCCACAAGAAGGAATCTGCCGGGTGCGCAGCCGGTGTGTTCACGGCCCCGATCCTCCTGCCGATGTTAGCCGAGCTCTTTGAGCAGAACAATGCGCTCGGATCGTTGCAGGCTTTTGTGAGCGACAATGCTCGACGTCTCTATGGTGTTGAGCCCCCTGCCACAACCGTACACTTGGTGAAGGAACCGATGACGATCCCTGATCGCTACGGAGACGTTGTACCAATGTGGGCCGGCAAGACGCTGTCCTGGAGCGTACGGAGCGTAGAATGAGATACCTCCTCATCTTTCTCCTGTCGTGTAGCTGTGCTTTTGCACAATCTACGTTTGACACCTGCAGTGCAGAAGGAAATGCGAAGAGAGCAAATGCAAAGGCGTTGAATCTCAAGAAGAATCGCGACGGGTCGCCAACCGATGCTCAGATCAACACGAAGATCACGTTTGACGTACTGATGACGTCGGGCGAACATCCAACGTTGTTCAAAGAAGGAGATGGAGCAGAGATCGTTGGCTATGTCTCCGAGGTAAAGATCGGCGCAATTGAAACGTGCAATTGCAAGGCCAAGGATTCGGCACATCGAGACACGCACATTGAACTTACGATCGACCCAATGGACGAGGGCAACAAGAGTAAACTCCTCGTGGTTGAGGTAACCCCACGCTTCCAAAAGATCATGAAGGACAAAGGCCTCAACTGGTCAAGTAGAGGCCTTCGTGATGCATTTCTTGGCAGATGGGTCAAGGTACGGGGCTGGGTGTTCTACGATGCCATGCACGACGATGAATCAGCATCAAGTGAAGGTACACGTGTTTGGCGCGGATCACCGTGGGAGATCCACCCGGTAACGCATATTGAGATCACCACGCGACCTCATCATGACGCCCACGTTCAGCCAACGCCTGCACCTACACCTGCGCCTACGGAGACGTCCACAGCGTCAGAATCCACACAGTGCACCGGTAAGACGCAGAAGGGCAAACGTTGCTCGCGTATGACCACCGACCCTAGCGGCAAGTGTTACCAACACAAGTGATGTTCCGTAGGACTTAGGAGTCAGAGCTCTTGAACATTTCCTTCAACGAGCCCAGAGATCCCATCACACCACTTGCCTCATAGGGCATGAAGACGGTCTTGTTACCGTTCAGTCCAAGTTCCTTGAGTGCCTCGATGTAGCGGATGGCGATGAGGTATTGCGTTGGGTCGCCCCCTGACTCCTTCACCGTGGCCGTTACGAGTCGGATGGCCTCTGCTTCCCCTTCCGCCACTCTCTTCCGTGCTTCGGCTTCACCCTCGGCGATAAGGATCTGAGAGCGCTTTTCGCCTTCGGCATTGTTGATCTGGGATTCGCGTTGACCAAGAGATTCAAGGACGGCGGCCTGCTTGCTTGCGTCAGCTGTGAGGAGTGTAGCTCGACGGTCACGTTCGGCACGCATCTGCTTCTCCATGGCATCCTGGATATCGCGCGGCGGGATGATGTCCTGCAGCTCAACACGATTGACCTTTACCCCCCATTTGTTCGACGCTTCGTCGAGAATGATGCGGAGTTTGCTGTTGATCGTATCGCGCGACGTAAGCGTTTCATCAAGATCCAGCTCACCGATCACGTTGCGCAATGTTGTTTGCGTGAGCTTTTGGATAGCATCCGGCAGATTCGAGATCTCGTAGACACTCTTCATCGGATCCATCACCTGGAAGTAGAGCAGCGCATTGATCTCGATCGATACGTTGTCCTTGGTGATCACGTTCTGACGTGGGAAGTCATAGACACTCTCGCGCAGATCGATCCGCGGTGTTTTGGAGTGCATATAGGCGTATTTCCCCGATGGGTCGGTCTTCACATATCGCCAGTCGATGAGACGGGGCTTATCAATGATCGGCAGGATCACATTGATCCCGCTTTCGAGTGTCTTGTGGTACCGCCCAAGCCGTTCAACGATCATCGTTTCGGCCTGACGGATCACAACAACAGATTTGAAGAGTAGGATCAGTACAAACAGTACTGCTACAATGAGTACATACTCCATGGTTTCCTCAACGGAAGATGATGGTTACTTATTTAACGTGTTCCACATAGAGGATCGTGGAATCAACACGTACGATACGCACAGAGTCACCTGCGGAGATCGTAGCGTGATCGATGGAGATCGCTCTCCACGAGTCCCCGTCCACTTGAACGCGACCTTCAACAGATGGCACGGATATCTCGTCCGTTACGCGTACGATGCGTCCGATCAATGCATGGGCACCGGTTGCGTGGTGTTTAGCCCCCTTCATGAAGGTCTTGTGGAGGAGGGGGCGGATCGTGACCAAGGAGACGAGTCCGGCAACGATGAAGACGATCACCTGGATGGTGACCGAGGCGCCGAACCATGCGGCAGCGCTAGCGGCCATACAGGCAACGGCAACGTTTGCAAGGACAAAGCCGGGGGTGACGATCTCCAGAATGAAGAGGATGATCGCGGCGGCAAGCCAATATTGGGCGGGTGTCATGTTCACTTGTTGTACGCGAGATACGCGTCGAGATTGAGCGATTGACGTAGGAGAAACTCCGCATAGAGTCGCTTGTAGTTTTGGATCTCCGGAGCTGCGGCCATTGCATCACGATAGCATCGATACGCGTCGTAATTCAGGCCTTGATCTTCATACGCTGCGGCGAGGACGAGGGCACCAATGGCAGATGAAGCATCTTCCATGTCTTCGTTCACGCTGGCAATGAGTTCTGTTGCTACTGTGCGATCGGAACCGCCAAGCATCCACAGGGCATATTCGGCTGTGCGTTCATCGGCATTATCACTCTTCTCTACGTGCCAGTAGTAGAGAGCATTGTTCTGCATCCCGATACTGCTCATCGTGATCGTGAGCGTTGTGTCCGTTGTTTCACGAGTGACGATCACCTTGTCATCGCGGTCAGTAACAACAAGCTTATAGCGCGGGATCTTTGCTGAGCGGTGCCAGGTGAACTGAACGGTGTCCGTGAGGAGTCGGGTATGACGTGGCATGATCACACTGAACACCTCGCCCGACCCGATCTGATTTGATTCCACGGCGGCAAGTGCTTGCAATTCTCCCGGACCTCCAACCCAACGCAGGACGGAATCAGCAAGGCTTACTTCGTCACCCGTTGCACGCTCCACCGAACCCGTCGTGCGCATGTTACTGCGACGGTTGTCCGTGAACGTGATCGGTTCCTTTACCTCGGTGAGCTCACCAACAACGTAGGTGGCGAACTTCCCGGATACGCTGCCGGTCTTCTTCGATACGGCTTTGTCGAGTTCAGAGATCTTGATCGTACCCTCCTTGCGGACCTCAACCGTTCTCCCGTTCACGTGTGCGAGACTTGCATAGCCCCCTTTTGCAACCGTGATCTTGTCCGAGAGTTTGAGTTTCTGTCCAACAGAGAGCTTTTTGCCACCGTCAAGCGTAACGGAGCCCCGAGTGGCGAGCACCTTGAATTTGTCCTGGGCAGTTCCGAGAGCGGTGAGCAGGACGAGGACGACGAGAAATGTACTGACACGGTTCATGATTCCTCCGAAGACGGCGCGGAAGTACGATTTTCTGTCTGCAAAGATGCACGACGGCGACGGATCCTAGCCCATCCCGTGAGAATGATCTTTTTGAGGGAGTCCTCGTAGAGGTCGTGGATGGTTCCCACAAGGGCCACACCGATCAACGTAGGCGTCAGGGCAAGCTTGTATTGGTAGGTATCGAAGACCACAATGGTCAGGTAGAGGATCAGGAGCGACTGACCGAGCTGCGTGATGATGGCCAGGGTATCGTACCAATTCTCGTAGTGTTTATAGATGAACGTAAAGAGGTTCACGTTCAAGATCAGCACCACCAGAGCCAGAACGATACTGAACCAGAAAGGCATCGTGTTGATGAACTGTCCGGAGAGGATCATCGAAAGCACGTTGGCATGGATCACCACGCCATACATATCCGGATAGCTCCGTCCGGCATAATGTTGATTAAGGGGCGTAAAGAAATTGTCGCTGTAGGCTTGGTCACCGATCTTCGGACCAAGGAATCCCATCAGCACGATCTTCCCCTTCAGCAACGACAGATCTGTTTCCGGATCGAGGACCTGATCCGCATCGAATGAATAGAACTTCTCCAGTCCACCACGGAAGTTCACAACCTCATGCGTCTCATGTCGAGCCAAGGCCGCTGCCGCCCGTTCCGGCGCAACTGCCTGTGCGATCCGAATTGGGAACGAGTGTTCCTTCTTCCCGGCACACTCCTCTTCGAACGACACTTCGCGCACCGTCATAAAGGCCGCTTCTTGATCGATGATGAGGTTCGCATAGCCCGTTGGAGCGTGCGCCGTAAACATCGGGTGACTCGTCTCAAGCGTATCAAAGACTCGGTCGGCCTCAACCGCACTGGTCACCCACTGTTCCACTACCCCTTCTTCTGCCTCTTCTTTGAACGCCACCTTGCTCACAAGCACAAGGTTGGGTGTTGCCTGCATGGCGGCCGATAGCGCCGAATCCGACGCGGGATCTTCTTCCTTTGGTGCGCGGAAGAATGCATCGATCCCCACCACTGCCGGTTCTGCCTGGTTGATACGACCCAGCATCTCTGCGATCTCGCCCCGCCCCCTATCACCGATGTTCACGATCACGATGTTGGTATCTACCGTAACCTTGGATTCATCACGGAACTGCGTGAACACCATGTCCGTCATGTCAAAGTCGCCCAAGGCCTGCGTGATCGGATTCAAAAAATCAAAGTTCTTTGGCACCACATACAGCATCGCCACTGCACAACACGTCGCAACAACGATCGCCAGGTTATCGAAGGAGAAGAAGCTACGCATGGGGGAAGTTACGGGGTTACGAGGTTACAGGGTTACGGGGTTACAGGATTACGAGGTTACGGGGTTACGGGGTTACAGGGTTACAGAGTTCGCTGTTCGCTGTTCGCTGTTCCAGAAGTCCGTAACTTTCCAGAATGCCTTGGTCACCACCTACTGATATCATCCTTCCCAACGGGATCCGTGTTTTATGCGACCCTGTAGCCACGGTGGATTCGTGTTCGGTGGGGATGTGGGTGAAGGCCGGGACGCGTGACGAGCCGAAAAGGGGCGATGGGGTGGCGCATTTTGTGGAGCACACGTCGTTCCGTCGGACGAGGTCGAGGACGATGGCAAAGATCTCGCGTGACTTCGAGAACGTGGGCGCTTATGCCAACGCCTATACCACCAAGGAAGAAACCTGCTATTACGTTCGGACGCTGAGCGACCACCTGGAACGGGTGATGGATACGCTCACGGATGTGGTGATCCGGCCTGTCTTTGATGACGCGGATGTCGAGAAAGAACGCACGATCATCACAGAAGAGATCCGCTCGTACGAAGATGAAGCGGAAGAATACATCTTCGACCTCGGAGAACGTCAGGTCTTCAATGGACACACACTTGCTGTGCCGATCGTTGGCACCATCGCAAGCGTAGCGGCTATCACGGCCGATGATGTGCGCGCCTTCCACAACAAACACTATCACGCCGGAAGTATGGTGGTCGCCATCAGCGGGAGATTCGATATCGATGTCTTCCTTCGGGATGTGGAGCGCTTTACGGTTGATGTGCGCCCTCGACAACGCCCCCTGCGACGTTCTACTCCAAAGGAGTTACCGAAGAGTTCGGTTGTGGTCCATCGTCCGGTTCAACAAGCCCATCTTCTCTGGCAACATCGCACGTCGGGCTACATGCATGCCGATAAGTTCGTGTTGCAGGTGCTGAATGTGATCCTTGGTGATGGGATGTCTTCCCGACTCAATGTTCGTCTGCGGGAGTTACGCGGACTGGCCTATTCCGTCTACTCGCAGGTCCAACTCTTTGCCGACTGCGGAACGATGGCGATCTATGCCGGAGTGGATGAACACAAGATCGATCGGGTGAATTCTCTCATTGCAACAGTGCTCGATGAGATCGCGCGCGACGGAGTCAAGCGCACAGAATTGCAACGGGCCATCACGCAACTTCGATCCGGCAAGTTGATGTCGCTCGAATCCCTCACGGCCCGTATGACCATGCTCGGTAAGGGCATGATGGAGGAAGGGGCTCCTGAAAACCCGTATGAGACCATTGCCTCGATCGAACGTGTCACGCTCGACGATGTAGCGCGCGTTGCTCGCACGTTATGTCGGTCCTCGAACTGGAGCACATGTACGATCATGCCGTCAGCTGAGGATTGAAACCAACGATGAGGTTCCATCAAGAACAGCTCGACGCTCTTGACCTCACGGTGCACTGCGCTGTGCACGCCAATGCCGGATCGGGGAAGACGAGTGTCCTCACCCACCGGTTCTTGAAGATCCTCGCCGAAACGCAGACGCCGATGGACAAGGTGGTTGCCATCACGTTCACTCGTGCAGCAGCGGCTGAGATGAAGGAGCGAATACACCGACGTTTGGTGGATCTTCTTCGATCACCGGAAGCACGTGCAGAGTTCGCTCACTCCGGCTCCGACGAGATCTTTGTAAAGAACATCCGGAGTTGGATCAACGAATGTGGTCGGTCCCGCATCAGCACATTCCACAGCTTCTGTTCGTCCATCATCCGACAATACGCGGACGAGCTCAACATCGATGCCGACGTGCGCGATATCGAAGAGCAAGAAGCATCAATGCTCGCAGCCAAGGCCGTTGATATGGCCATGGCAAATGCGTTGGATCCGCAAAGCCCCCTACATGATGAAACACTTGCGGTGTTCGATGATGTGAGTATCAGTGCAGCAACGGATCTCGTGATGCGAATGGCCCGGTCTCGCACGTTCTGCGCGTTGCTCAATGAACGGACAGCAGAAGATGAAACTGCATGGCTTCATCGACAGCACCAAGCCGTTCTGTCGGTGATGAAGGGGCTTGCCATCGACATGCTGCGTGAGGTCATTGAAGGTGTAGCGGACTATTCACACATCGTCCCCTTCGATTCCCTTGATGAACAGATTCGATCGGCGATCGATGAGGCCAAGAACGCTGACAACCAACGAGCAGTTGATATCGCCGTTAGTACGATGTCGAGTTGGTTCACACAAACAGGCACGATCCTCGCCCCCAAGGCAAAACTCGATGCAAGTGGTGCGGCCAAGGAATTCGTTCTTCCGAAGCAAACCTATACTGCGTACGTAACACTCAAGAAGATCTCGTGGGATGACGATCGGGAATTGCGCCTGCTTCGGTTGCTGCGCATACTTGCCACGATCGGGCAGATGGCGTCGGAGAAGTACACGCAGCTCAAGCGTGATCGTAATGGGATCGACTTCGACGATATGATCGGTCTTGCTATTGAGCTCTTGGAGAAGGACGAGGTGGCCCAGGCTATTCGTTCAGGGATCTCCTATCTCATGGTGGATGAGTTTCAGGACACTGACCCGGAACAGTTTCGGTTGTTGAGTCTGCTCGTTCCGGCACTTGCCGGACGTGACATCGCCGGACCGAACATCTTCATCGTTGGTGATGACAAACAGAGCATCTATGGATTTCGGGATGCCGACGTGCGACTCTTTCGCAGAGCAACGCAGGCTATCAGACATGCCAATCTGAAGCATGGTCAGGATGATGGCTATCGTCCACTCTCACGCTCCTACCGCATGCATCAAGACCTCTGTTCAATGGTCAACACCATGTGTGTTCGGATCTTTGGCAGTGTAGAAGCCCCTTCCCCTGAAGACCTGCTCTCGTACGATGTTGCCTATGCCGAGCTTGTAGCAGGCATCACTGCGCCCACATCATCTGCCTTAGGAACATGCAGCGTAGTTATTGATGAACATGATGAACTTGATGCCGTAGCCCGGACCATCGTCCAGATTCTCAATGGCAGCATAGAGCGCAACATTGCCACATTCGATCGTGATAGTGGTGAGTGGTTGGTACGTCCGCCGCAACCCGGAGACATCGCCGTGTTGCTCCCAAAGAACGAGCTTGTGCAGGGCATGGCCGACAAGCTTCGATCCTACAACGTACCATTTCAAATGCACGGCGGAAGGGCCTTCTTCACCCGTCCGGAAGTAAGCGACATCCGTGCACTGCTCACAACCTGCGTCGACCCCTCAAACGACCTTGCCGTTGCAACACTCATGCGTTCGCCCTATCTGCGATGCACCGATGCCGAGATCACCGCAGCAGCACTCACCGGCAGACGATCAAGCTTGCGAGATGGACTAGCACAATATGTTGCAAGGGGCTCTGCATCTCCCGCACTGGTAGATGCCGACAGGCTCCTGGAAACATGGGGTACGCGGATCCTCACGATGCAGATACCGGAGTTCGTTCGTAGTGCGCAAGATGATGTGCGTTGGCATGAGACCATTGCCAAGGATGATCGTCGAGACCAGATCCTTGCCAACGTTGAGAAGACCATCGACATCATTCGCAGTACTATCGATGGCACCGGAGCCGGCATTCATGATGCTATCGAGGCCTTGGTACCGCCCGACGTAGACAGAGAGAAGGAAGGCGAGCTTGTTGCAGAGAGTGATGCCGTGCAGCTCATGACCATACATGCCGCAAAGGGTTTGGAGTATGGCATTGTGGTCCTAGCCGGACTCAACAGCGGCGGAGGAACCAGTCAGACCATCCTTACCGACCAACTCGGCTTCACGTTCGACCTTCCGGCGCAGGCAGCGAAGATCGAAACGCCGTCGGAACTTGAGAAGATGCCTGACGTTCTCACGCATGACATGAACAAGGTGCTCGACAAGATGCGATCAGAGGCAGAGAGCAGGCGCAGACTCTACGTTGCTCTCACGCGTGCCAAGATGCACATCGTGATCTCCTTTCCGATGTCTGATCCCATTGAAAAAGGTAAGGCACTTGCCAAGATGCTCGCAACGGCCCTCTATGCACCCGGTGCGAAGATCCCCTATCAGATCATCACGCCCGACGAAGAGGTTGAGCGATACACTGACGGTAGGTCTGCCCGCACAGAGTATGTTGTTGTTGATCACATCCCTGCTCCGCCCCCTACCCTCATCTCGCCAAGTGCGATGATGCGTTCTCATACGTCGGACGAACCATATCAGGACGCAGACGGAAGCAGTTCCGGCGGCATGATCTACGGCACAGCCATCCACGATGCCCTTTCCGGTGTGATCACCAAGTTCACCGGAATGTCGGATGAGGCGTTGACCAGTGAGATCGTACGTGCGCTATCCATGCACGACCTCGACCGCACCGTTGCCCTCGACGCCGTGACCGAGATCCTTGCGTTGTTGGAGTCGAGCCTCCTCACCTCCAACACCCACCACCTCTCCACCGCCCGCCTCGAGACCCGTCTGGTAGGCGCTCTCAACCAGATCGTCTTCCAAGGTGTGATGGACGTACGTTTTCATCCCAATGACACGACCATCGAGATCTGGGACTGGAAGACCAACAACGTTGCATCATCCGACCACCTCGAATCCGTTGCCGCAGAGTATCAGATCCAGATGTGCACCTACGCCTGGCTCTGTCTCCGCTCCTACCCCGAATGCTCAACCGTTCGCACCCGCCTCGTCTTCACAAAAGCCGCAAGTAAGGGGCTCCACCAGATCGATCACGTACAAGAGTGGAAGCGTGAGGATATGGAGGAGATGGAGGGGGCGATGATGGAGGCGGTTAAGAAGTGACGTAGTGACAAAATGACGAAGTGACGTGTCTAGCAGAACAATACCATTTCAAGTTGAGACTTAGGCTCCTGCAGCTCTATCGGCGTATTCGTTGATTCTTTTGTTTCTTGATTCGATGAATCTTGTCACTGCATGTTTATACATCATGTACTCATCAACATCCGCAAATGCCGGCTTGGTTCGGAAGTTGTCAAATGGTAGGTAGAATCGTATGGTATCGTTCTCGTCGATAAGGTCGTCAAGCAAAAAGAATTTGTAATAGCCGTTAAAGCTTCCAAACAATTCAAAGAAGCTGCTGTATCGCGCAAGTGTATCATATAACGGGCTTTGTTGTCCAAAGTAAAACAAGCGAATGCACTCTAGAGTCAAGTCGAATCTATCGTCAATGAGACTATTTACACCTCGTGCTTGATTTATAGTAGACGTATCGTCAATTCTATTGTTTGGGAACAGCGTGTAGGCACCGATTGTTGATCCTATGTCAAACAGTTCGTCTACTTCACGTGGTATCTGCCTTACAAGCCATTGCTTTCGCGTCTGATTTCTATAGGAGTGTGTTATTGCGTCGCTTCCTAGACGATACTGCCCGAGTTGTGAATCATGATAGAGATATGCCCCCTCTTTGTTGTCGTGCAGCTCAAAGGCCCTTCCATTTGGAAGGGGTTTACTCCACAACATCTTGTGGTATCGCCGCAACGTTGGGCTCGTGCTGTCTGGGTCGCCACCTCTTGCGTCAGTATAAACGTTAAAGGTCGTATCGATCTGCATTTGCAATCTTCCCCCGCTTTCATAGACAGGTAGGTTGATCTCGTTGTCGTGAATTTAGCAATTGATCGATCCGTTCTAGCGTCAAATGACTTGTGTCGGTTTGAACGAGGTCCCTCGCTCCGCTCGGGATGACGCTGCTACCGCTGTGTCTCATATGAAGAAACGCGAGCACCATACATGATGGTGCTCGCGTTTCTCTAGCAAACAATCCAGGTGAGCAGCGTCATCCCGAGGAGCGTAGGGGCGAGGCCCCGCCTCGCCCGAAGCGACGAGGGACCTAACGACATGACGTTATGACATTGTGACGTTATGACATCATGACCTCACTATACGTACCGGCTCCATTCAGACGAAGGACGATGACTAGCAGAACAGGACAATTTCAGACCGTTCTTTTTCCGATCTACGTGATACGTAGGTTGACCCGGTCACTGTACGGACGTCGTTTGAATCACGCTGATATTTGAACGTATAGACAGATCGTACTGTTCTAGCTTCATATCAGCCGTCATTTCCGTGTCCATGGTATACCTGATCATGGCACCTATGGAATCATCATATAGCATCTTGCCTTTTCCACTGCCTGTGGCGTTGATTGAGTACTTCGACACATTCGCCTTCATTTTATATGCCTGCGACACGTTGATGTTGGCGATCCCGTTCGTAACACTCACCAACGTATAGGTTGTCGTGATCGTCATCTCAATGGTCACGCCGGCCACAGGAATCGAGAGTGGCGACTCTATTGAGAAACTCTCACCAACCTTGATCTTCTTCTCGGGAAATGAAAGCTGTGAAAAAGTGTTTTGCATTGCCTGTAGAAGGGTCTTCTTGTACCCCTCCTCTAATCCGCTCGATACCACGGAGTCGAGCGTAGGCATTGCACCACTCGATACACGACCATAGATAACTGTTCCGTTGGGGATGATGTTCTTCCCATCACTGCTTGTTGACTTCACAAACTCAATGGTCAGAGGATACTGTGCCCCATCGGTTACTTTTCCAGTCTTGACTACAGACTCGGTTGTTGACACCTTATTCGTAACGGTCGGATTCTGCACTCCCTTGTTCTTCAGCACTTGAAGGAATTCCTTGGAGCCCGAATACTTAATGTCCGAATGGGAGGACTGTTCCATCGTCTGGGTATACGTTGTTTCTGGTTTGTACTGGATCCTGAACGTAAACCCGTCAGTTGTCTGACCGTGAACGGAGATCTGCGTCAGTGCCAACATCAAGAGGAGAATACTTTTCATCTGGTTGTCGGTTTGTGGTTGTAATGCTGCTAATAGTTAATGCCTTTCAGCTCTAATCACTCCTGATCGTCACTACCCTTTTCATACCCTTCATAGTAGTATGATTGCTCGATGCCTTTGAAGATGATCTCACGGTTGTCTACATCATCCGTCAGTTTGTCGGCGAGAAGGGTCTTCAGCTCTAGCATATTGATTGGGCTTCGCTCCATGGCCTGCAAATAGAGGTCCTTGCTTACGAGCTGCCAGTTCACGACCTTCCTCAGTTGTTTCTTGAGGATCATGTCCAGCCAGATTCGCATGGTCCTACCGTTTCCCTCTAGGAACGGATGAGCAATGTTCATCTCCACATACTTGACAATGATCTCTTCAAACGTTGTCTGGGGCATCACTTCGATTTTCTCCAAGGCTTCCTTGAGATACAACGCGGTGGCAAAGCGAAATCCGCCCTTAGCGATGTTCGAGGTTCGTACCTGCCCCGCAAAGTCATACAGACCGTCGAACAGATACTGATGAATCTGCAGAAGCCCCTTCGTACTGCCGACCTCCATCCTCTCAATATCACCTGTTTCAAACAGCTGGTAGGCTTTCTCTAAACTCTGCTTGTCGATGTTTTTCATGGCGGAGTACATGCCTTGGTTTGTGTCATTATGGCCTAGCCTGAGACCCTGCAATATAGCCCGAACAAGAAGTGACGGAATGACGGAGTGACGCAATGACAAACACGGCCCCACTTGTCTGTCGGAGGAATAACACTAGCAGAACGTGATCATTTCAGGCTACAGGAGCGTCCTCTGCATCTGCCACTCTTCCCGTGTGATCTTCATCCAGTCGCATCGAACATCATTCCACATGAACTGTTCAACAAATCGTAAACCGCACTTTTCCAGTACACTTCTGGATGCTTTGTTCTCTTCATGAACACTTCCAATGATCTCAAGGACGTTCAAGGTAGTAAAACCAAAGTCCAATGCAGCTCTACAAGATTCGGTTGCATATCCTTTACCCCAGTATTTCGGGTTCAGACGATAGCCCACATCATAGTAGTCGATATGGTTGTTTTCCACTTCTCTGACAAGCTTCAAACCACTCCAACCAATGAACTTCCCAGACGATTTTTCAATAGTTGCCCAGCGTCCAATTCCATTACTTTCATACTGCTGACGTATAGATTGAAAAGCGCCTTCAATTTGCTCGATATCGTTTACCGGTTGATTTCCTAGATACCTATGGACCTCAGGATCTGAATCCATTTCGAACCAATCCTTCAAGTCGCTATCTCGCAACTCTCGAAGAATCAGTCTTTCCGTTTCAATGTGATATCTCACTTTTCTGGAAGGGTCATTCACTTTTGATTTCACTCCAAGGCCTGGGCACCGGCGTTCCTATACTGGTGATTCCATATTAGCATGCATCGTGACGTTGAGGTCACCTTTTACCTTTCACACATCTCTTTCAATGTGCTGAGCGCTTTAGGATACGTCTCATTCATATAATCCGTAAAGTCTTCTGTAATGTCAAGGTCCACCGTGACAACAGTAGCCCCGTTACATTCTTCGAAGGTATAGTTTTCATATCCATTGGCCCACTTCTCTACCTCTGGACCTTCTGTTATCTCCACCTCGGCCTTCACAAGTCCGTAGTGTTGAATCGACACAAACTTGTTCGGCGTGATCTCGGCTATTCTGGAAACCACACCTCCCTTTTCACCATTCTCATCTGTTCCAACAAACAGGATCTTGCTTCCCTTGGTCCAACTTCCTTCATAGCTAGATGTCGGATTGAAAGGGGCAGTCCATTGCTCATACGTTGCTTTGTTGCTGATGCCCAGCATAACATCATAGACTTTATCAGCCGGAGCATCAATGTTGATGTTGAACGTTGTCTTCTTCATGAGAATCTCGTGCCCCGTTGGTTGATCAATCCAGACTGTTTTTCACAATGCAGCGAATTTAGCACGGACTACGCCTTCATACTCACATGCTCCCTCGGGTGTGATAAATGAGGCGTAGACGCTCAGTTCATTTAGCTAGCACACCAAGTGCAAGGGTATGAACGACGGGACCTTTTAATAGTGAAGTGGTGATGTCATTGATTCTCTGCCAACTCAATAAATAAAGGGGGAGGGGGGGGGAGATCACTGTATCACTACTATCTTCGTATAAGTCTTCTTCCCGTCATAAATCTTTACGAAACAAGTACCTTTGGGAAAGGCAGTAAGGTCTATTTCTTCTAACGTTTGATCATTATATACTGACGTTGTATATGTCTTTTCTCCGAGCACATTGAAGATTTCGATTGTTTCAATGTTTTCTCCTCTTACTGAAATGCTTGCAGTTGTCGGATTTGGAAATATTTCTATAGATCTATCAATAGTTGAATGCTCATTGACGGAAGATATTATCCCAGAATTTACTCGATATATTTTTTGTTTTCCTCCGGTACGACCTCCATAAACTGATTCCGACCCACTTATATTCCAAAGAGAACTGCCGTCCCAAGTCAAGCCAAGTGAATGTGGAATACACCAAGGCGTAGAATCTTGAAATGCCCCAGTCTGTGAATCAATTTTATACAATTGCGTACCATTTCTACTACGATAAAGAGCATTTGTGCCGTAAAGATTTCCATCTATCCATTCTAAACCAAGAACACCTGACGCTGTTATAAGTGAATCAACAACACTTCCATTAGTACCGTTTAATTTGTACAATCTCGGTGGTTCATATTGGCTATGCCAGATATTTATACCGTCCCATGCTAATCCCCAACCATTTTGGTCAACTTGACCAAAGGATGGCAAATCAACTTGCTGCAAAACATCACCATTTGCTGGATTTATCTTAAACAATTTGGCTGACTCTTCATCTGCATACCATAAATTCATACCATCATATACTAGGTCTCCGTTTCTATAATCTCTGCTTGAAGCTGGATTGATAATAGAATCAAGATACATTCCTGTAGTACTCACTTTATATATGTAAGAAGTACCAACAAACCACAAATTTTGACCATCCCACGTCAACCCACTAGGATTTGGTCTGGTATCAAAAGAATAGACTGTGTCACAATCATAAATGTTTGTTTTCAGACAATGAGTAACATCTGAATCTTGGAATCGGTTGATTCCTGAAACGATAGTAGTTTCTTCTTCACCATGTCCATTAATGTTGTTAACCATAATGCAGGTTAGCACAATGATTGTGTTCATTACAGTTTTCATATAGCTACTCCCTGCTCATTTGGCTTTTCAATATCGCCAGGTTTTGTAGGTGGTCTCTGGTCTTCACTTATCTTCTCTTCATTGGTCGCTACAATCAAGATTTTTCCTTGTGCATTGTCGAAACAACAGCCTGTCCGCTTCTGGAGTGAGGTCAAATGAACTTGCCACTAACTCCCCTTGACCCCTCACTCAACAAACTAAACACCCACCTATCGTTCGATTAGGTGCTTCTAGTGCCTTCAATAACTCGGGTGATTGAGTTTATAAGTCATCGAATGGACTGCGGATGTGTAGATAGGCCTGGTTGTTAAAATGGGTGTGCAACTCGGGTGTCTTTCTGAAAATAGCGAAGATCAGTTTCTGAATCCAATTGATTGATTGGGTGGTTGTTACACAGTTGATACGCACCGGCTCCCCTCTCGAGCGAAGCGTGCGAGAGGGGTCGGGGGTGAGCTGAGGACCCTTGGCTTCGGTCGGGAAGACGGCGTCCCTCGACTCCGCTCTGGATGACGCTGCTCCCTGAATTGTCGAACGAGATCCCTCGCTCCGCTCGGGATGACGCTGAATCCGCCGTGTGTCAAATGAAGAAACGCGAGCACCATCTATGATGGTGCTCGCGTTTCTCTAGCAAACAATCCAGGCGAGCGACGAGGGACCTAACGACATGACGAAATGACATTATGACGTAGTGACGTCATGACCTCACCACACGTACCGGCTCCCCTCTCGAGCGAAGCGTGCGAGAGGGGTCGGGGGAGAGCTGAGGTCCCACGGCTTCGCCCTGTCCCTCGATCCTCCCTTCGGCAGGACAGGCCCCGCTCGGGATGACGACTGCCTCTTCGCCCCTTCGCCCCTTCGCCCTGCCCATTGGAACTCGCCCCCTACTGGTATTGTTCTCCAGCCGTCAGGTGCTTTGTCGTAATTTTGTGATTATCAACACAAACGAATGTGATGCCCTATGGATACGAATTCTGAACAATGCCCCTATCATGGTGGCGCAGTTAAACAAGGTGCAGGGTCAGGTACACGTAATCGTGATTGGTGGCCCAACCAATTGAAAGTGAACATCCTCCGACAGCACTCCGCGCTGTCCAACCCAATGGATGAGCGGTTTTCGTATGCAGAGGAATTCAAGTCGCTGGACTATGCAGCACTGAAGAATGACCTCCGCGCGCTGATGACGGATTCGCAAGACTGGTGGCCGGCGGATTGGGGACACTATGGTGGACTCTTCATCCGTATGGCATGGCATGCCGCAGGTACGTATCGCACGTTCGATGGACGTGGCGGCGGCGGCACAGGCAATCAACGGTTTGCTCCGCTGAATAGCTGGCCGGATAATGGGAACTTGGATAAGGCTCGTCGACTCCTCTGGCCGATCAAGAAGAAGTACGGGAAGAAGATCTCCTGGGCCGACCTTATGATCCTGGCCGGCAATGTCGCGATTGAATCAATGGGGCTTCCCACATTCGGTTTTGGCGGCGGACGTGCCGATATCTGGGAACCGGAAGAAGACATCTACTGGGGCGCAGAAGCTGAATGGCTTGGAGATAAACGCTATACTGGTGATCGGGAACTGGAGAGCCCCCTTGCAGCAGTGCAAATGGGTCTGATCTATGTGAACCCACAAGGTCCGAATGGTAACCCCGACCCAGTAGCATCAGGCAAGGACGTTCGCGAAACGTTCAAACGTATGGCGATGAATGATGAAGAGACAGTTGCCCTGGTTGCAGGCGGACACACCTTTGGTAAGGCACACGGTGCAGGTCTGGAGTCGCATCTAGGCAGAGAACCAGAAGGTGCACCACTAGAAGAGATGGGATTGGGATGGCGCAACTCCATGGGCACAGGCAAGGGCGGAGATACGATCACGAGCGGCATTGAAGGTGCGTGGAAGCCAAACCCAACAACATGGGACAACGGCTACTTTGAAATGTTGTTCAAGTACGAGTGGGAACTCGGAAAGAGTCCGGCCGGTGCCTGGCAGTGGTTTGCGAAGGACGTAGAAGAGCAAGACATGATCCCCGATGCTCATGACCCGTCAAAGAAACACCGTCCGATGATGACAACGGCGGATCTTTCGCTGCGTTTCGATCCGATCTATGAGCAGATTTCACGTCGGTTCCTCAACGATCCAAAGGCATTTGCCGACGCCTTCTCACGTGCGTGGTTCAAACTGACACACCGCGATATGGGACCGCGCGCACGCTACCTCGGTCCGGAAGTCCCAGCGGAAGAACTCATCTGGCAGGATCCGCTTCCCGCTGCTGACCATGCGCCTGTTTCTGAAGCAGAGATCGCACAACTGAAGTCGGCCATCCGTGCTTCAGGCATCTCATCAACGGATCTCGCCACAACGGCATGGGCATCTGCCTCAACCTTCCGCGGCTCTGATATGCGTGGTGGAGCCAATGGCGCACGTATTCGTCTTGCACCCCAGAAGGATTGGGAAGTAAACCAACCTCAGAAACTCGCTGCTGTACTCTCTGCACTAGAGAAGATCCGTTCTACCTCAACGATCTCACTGGCAGACCTCATCGTCCTTGGTGGATGTGTTGCTGTGGAAGATGCAGCAAAGGCAGCAGGACATTCCATCGTAGTGCCGTTCACACCCGGCAGAGTTGATGCAACACAGGAGCAAACGGATGTTGAATCCTTTGGCGTTCTCGAACCTCGCGCTGATGGGTTCAGGAACTACGTTGCGTCGGAAGTGACCGCGGCCGCCGAGGAACTCCTTGTTGACAAGGCACAGCTTCTTACGCTTACGGCTCCGGAGATGACCGTGCTTGTTGGCGGACTCCGTGCATTGAACGTTACGGTGAATGGTTCTACGCATGGCATCCTTACGCAGCGCGCAGGAAGTCTCACCAACGACTTCTTTGTAAACCTGCTGGACATGGCAACGGAGTGGCGCACAACATCGCAGAAGGGCATCTACGAAGGCGTCGATCGCAAGACCGGTGCTGTTCGTTGGACAGGAACTCGTGCAGACCTTGTGTTCGGTTCAAACTCCGAACTCCGCGCACTTGCAGAGGTATACGCAAGTGATGATGCGGCAGAGAAGTTTGTACACGACTTCGTTGCTGCATGGAATAAGGTGATGAACCTTGATCGGTTCGATCTCTAAGATAGATAATGGAGGATGGGGCCTCACCCTTGGGTGTGGCCCCTAGCCCCATGCTTCTTTGATAGTAGAGGCAAACTATTCATTGAGCATCTGTGTAGGGGGCTGTTCAAAGGCCCCATACTGCGCTACATATTCTTTGTAGTATTCGATCTTCTTCTTGATGAAGTCACTCAGAACAATGTTCTGTGGTTCCTGAGTCAGTTCTTCTCCGGCAGATTTTCTACGGAGCAGTTCGTCGATCTCTTCTCGCACGCGCGAGTCAGACACTTGGCTATTGAGGAGGACATCAAACTCCGTAGGCGCCATCGTCCCATTTTCCGCGATCCAATCACACGCAAGAATTGGACGCAGCATGTAAAAGTATTTCTTTACCGGCACGAGCTCGCCTGTGAGGTAGTCCTTGCAATTTCCATCTGCCATTGATAGGTAGTGGTAGAGGCACGACTTAGGACTGAAATACTCCTTCGACAATTCGCGGAGACGTTCTGCCGTTGAGAAATTCTCTGAATAGATAATGGGGCTACCCAGCCACTCCATCATTGGCGGGTTAGACTTACGGAACAGTCTTAGAGCCTTCTTCAGCTCCCATCCGGCGAGATCAATGTCATTTGGCAGCATCTCTTCCTGACTGTCCTTCTTGTCGTCGATCTGGAGATACCATTCCAATCGATGGATATAGATGTACCGAACATCCCAATCACTATCGGTTGATGCAAAGCCCCATGCCCTACTACCGCTCTCTACTGCATAGAGGATCTTGATGTCATGCTCCTGCTCAAGGCGGTCTAATTCCAATTGTATCTCAGCGATCATGGTCTTTTCTTCTTCGTGTTTGTAAACGACGTGATAAAAGGGGCTCAACGATCTGCCAGATATACTTTGTTGATGATCTGAATCATATACCAGCGGAAACGCGCCCACTGTATGAGAAGACAATGGGTACGCTATTGCTAAGAATACTGCGTTGACGCTGCAGAATATATCGATTCTCTCTAGATTCCAGCAGCCAGAAAGCATTCTCTAGACGTTGCTTATCTATGCTATTCATGTGCTTATTCTCAGATCAGAACTACCACAAGAAACATTCACACTTAGTCTGTCCTTAAAGTTGGGCAATCATCCAGATCGAGATCTAGTTTGCCCATTTCTTCACATCCATATGTTAGCGCGGCTCGCAACTTCCCGTTGTTGTCATTCTCTCCAATTCTTATAGCAAAGAAGCAACTATTTGTTGTGTCCCAATACTCACTGCTTCCGTAACCGATACCAGTTTGGTCGTCAGTGTCAATTTCACTAGCAAGGAAGAACATTGAACTCAATATCGCCACTCCTGATTTGTTGACAATTGTCTTGTTGTCTTTGTCAATAATCTGAAAGATGTAGTATAGATTAGTCAGGTTGGTGCGTGTAACTGTAAGAACATATTTCCTTCCGTCTTTTATTCCACTAAATGTTGTGGCGCTATCCAGAGCTGGTTCTGCTGGGAAATATGTCGTGTCTGAAGTTATGATATAGTTATTCTCGAGTCTGATTGACTCATAATAGTCTGCAAGACCGTCGATAAATTTCTGGTCATATTGCGATTTGTCTTTGATTTGGAGCTTCGGTCTACTGTTGACCGACGATACAGTCTGAAGAGTGTCCTTAACTGTTACGTAAGACATTCTCTCAGCCGTCAGATTGATCATGCCTCCGGATACCAGTACAATTGTCATTGCCAATATGATGAGTCTCCGCTTCACGATTCTTGGAGCACAGAACCGGTCCCTATTTCCATTGCATTTGTCATTCCAACTCTTTCAGATACTTGAACGTACTTCCAGCTTTTGCCAGGATGATCTTCCCCCGCTTTCATAGACAGGTAGGTTGATCTCGTTGTTGTGAAATTAGCTCTTCTTCGAATTGTACTGGCGTCAAATGATTGATGCCGGAATGTAGCCGCTGGCGATTGTAGAAGAGATGCGTCCATCGATAGACGCATCCACGCGCATGGCGCAGGTCATCAAACAGCATTTCGTGCTTTAGCTCTGTCTTCATACGAGCCCAGAAGGACTCCATCGGCGCGTTGTCGTAGCAGTTGCCTCTACCACTCATGCTCTGTTGAAAGTTGCGCTTTGCCAGTTCTGTTCTGAATGTATCTGCGTTGTACTGACTCCCTTGGTCTGAATGAAACACGATCGGTTCTGTTGGCCGTGAACGCCGAACATGACACGCTTGATTCAGCGTATGAATGAGCGTTCTCGTTTGCATGTTGTGCGAGACGGTGATGCCGAGAATACGTCGCGAGCACAAGTCCATAATTGCCACTGCATAAGCTTTACCGTTACGACACGGCAACTCGGTGAAGTCACTGACCCATACACGATCAATCACCGGAACGTTGAATGCTCGTTGCAGCAGATTCGGTGCCGGACCGAGAGTACGCGTTGAATCGGTCGTCGGACGGTATCGCCGCTTGCGGCTTGCATGCAAGCCCTCTGCGCGCATCAACCGCTCGACGGTCTTGTGCGTAATGATCTCGCCTTCATTACGCAGCACACGTGTCATGCGCGGGCTGCCGTACGAGCCGTTTGTCTGCTCGAAGATCCGCTTGAGTCGCAGGCGTACCGTTGCATGACGTATTGTTCTGCGTGAAGGTTCACGTCGTTTCCAAGCGTGATAGCCCTGGCGACTGACTTCCAATGCACGCGACATTGCTGCCAATGGCCATTGCGCCCGATGGGTGTCCATGAAGCGGTATCTCATTTCGGGCGTGGAACGAAGATACCGACTGCCTCCTTTAGGATGTCGCGCTCCATCCTGGCCTGCTTGAGATCACGCTCCAGCTCGCGAATACGCTGCGCATCCGACTTCTGTTCGTCAGCGTGTTGCTTCAAACCAGACTTGGCGATCCACTGTCGCAGCGTCTCTTCGGCAACTCCGAGTTGCTTGGCTGCATTCGATAGCGGGATGTGTTTCTCGATGACCAGGGCGATTGCTTCTCGTTTGAACGCCTCGTCATAACGGTATCCCCGTTTTCCCTTTTCCATGTCGAACCTCCACTGTAATATTAGCAATGGAGATCGTACTAACTGTCAACTAAACGGGGGGAAGATCATGCACCCCTACAAGAAATACTTGGATCATGTCGACCTGCTAACGGAATAGACATGCAGAAATCTATCGCTCAATCACCACTTTGGTAGAGCGTACACCTTTCGGCCAACAAAAAACAATGAGATATGAACCAGTGGAAATCCCGGATACATCTAAGGCTAGAGAATCAAGTCCTTTGCTGCTATTATCGATTGAAAGTTGTGCCGAATAATCTCGTTCAAGTTTTCCGTCCAACGTGAAGAGTTTTAGTGTCGCATCTCTCCTGCCAGCAGTTCCGAACTCACCAATATCGAAATAGATAGTTTCCGAAACCGGATTCGGCCTACATCTGGTTTGATTTCGATCTAAATCAAACTGATCAACAATGGTAGTAGACCCAAAGTAGTCTTCTAAATCAATCGTGTCCCAGACGCCCAGGTCTGGTACGCAGCGAACAAGTAAGGAGGGATGCCATATGGCGGCACTTGTGGAAGTACTCGATTGAAACGGCTCTCTAAGAGACCAAGGAAGAGTCACATCTCGGACAATTTCTTGATTTCGAATCAAGATCATTCTCGATTCAATACGATCATACAACAGAACTCCATTTGGAAGTTGGAGTATCTTTAATGATAACAGGTTGACTGGCTTCTCAATGCTAACAACATTTGAATCGAGTATTTGAGTGCCGACATTCCTGCGAAACACGATTCTGCCAGTATTCGGCTGTGGAAATCCTTTGTACATTCCTACGCTAAGAACTGTATCACCTGAGGCGCCAATTGCAAACGAGTTATTAACCAGTCGTAGAGGCACCAAGGTATCGGCAGTCGGATCTCGAGTTATGACATAGGATCCAAATCCACCATCGAGGGCAAAGAACTTTCCAATCTCTCGCGCACGATAGAACCCCCCGAAAATGCCAGAGAGGACATAAGTGCGCCAGTCCACACCATTGTCACGCGAAAGAGCCACTCGATTCCCACCTAAAGACGCAATAACGCCTGCATCTTTTAATCTTAACAGAGCTCCTATCTCGCCTTTTAGGCGACTGTCCCAGCTAGAATTTACATTAGTGGCATACGCTAGGCCCTTGGTTCCAGCAATAAGGCATCCCGACGTTGGAGACTGATCAAACATGGACACTGCCCCAATAGAGTCCATTTTAGGCTCATCATAAGAATTGAATTTGGCGGCCAAAGCTTCGTCTGCAAAGACAGTTAGTTGGGCAGGCCAAGTCGGCATTTCAAAAGAGTAACGCAACACTTTAACTTGGGCACTCGAGAACTCCGCGAAGTGATTAGCGCTCCTCAGTTCGGAAGAAAGCGTTCCAGATACCTGGTGCCACTTATCTCGCACAGAGTAAAACAGACCGCCCTCCATTCTTGCTATATAAACAACGGAGTCGACAATAGTTCCAACGTTAAAATTTGCAAGTGTGTCCGGGAAGATCGTGAACCGTGGCATATCTTCACTAAACGCAACCATGGTAGAGGCGAATCCGTTGCCAGACCTTTGTTGCACCACAACTACTAGATCTATTGTACCGTCTTCAGTTGTCTGTTTTACGGTACTGAGTACGCGATAGTTTGTTCCATTCTCCAACGCCATTTTCATTTGATCTCTGACACTGTTCCCTTGCACGTAAAGTCTCGCCATGTCGGTAACAGCATAAAGCCGTCCTCTTCGATCAAGTGTTAGTCGACGATATGAGTCTTCAAGTAATGGGGTACGAATCAGGTCCTCCCCATTACCGGCTGAGTAGAGTGCTGTTCCACTTGGGTCGATACCAACAATGGTGTCACCTTGAACGATGACGTCACGAAACCACAGATTGTCTTTTAGTGTCCTGACTACATCTTGATCTATAGCACTCATTGTCGATCGCAAGAGGACGACTTGCTCGTCATTCGAGGCCACCACGTCACCTGCATCGCTAGAATTCAAAGTCCGGAATTGCCTCTCCGTGGATATCCACGAAGCTCCATTATCAGCCGTGCACCTAATCCACCCCTGTGATGTTCGAATCCATAGCTTCCCTTTGCTTGACACGACGTCGCTGACGTAATCTCCATCCGGGGTTCTAATCAAAGTGTAACCTGACAATGAGTCCGCTACAGCGATTTGCCCATTTGCAAAGGAAACCACTAGTGAACCATCGTGTTCAGTAACTGCCACAGGGCTCACGATTGTGAATGGCAAGACCCTATGGACCTGGCTGATAACAGGCGCTGCAAAGAACAAAGAAACCACAAACAAGTGGACGGACACAATTCTTATGGTTGTAATCATTTACAATCCTCCTGCGATTCAATAATGCGATTTCCCAAAACGACTACGGGCTTGTGCAAGTATTTATCTGGCATGGCCCAGTGGTTGATGGACACGGAAGACCTGAGTATGTGCAGTTTGCGAAGTGTACTTGTGGTTCGCCAGTGCAGGGGTCAGGATCGCCCGGCGCAATACACAATGCGCAATACTTTACACACTCCGTTGGTCCGCAAGGGGAATATGTATTGGTAGAGGTCCCGGGTATTGTCCCAGTCCACTGGTAGCAGCTGCCGTAACCAAAGTGTATTGCAAAGCCTGTGGTCCATGGGCAAGGTGTAATTGTACCATCAATATCACCTCTTACTGTCATGCGATAGATAATTTTCTTTCCAATCCTATCCATTAATGATGGACTGACTGGCAGGCCGCATTCACTTGGTATATGGATTTTACCGACTTGGACTTCTATCGTAGTCGCCAGTTTAACACAATACTCGACTGTTATAGTGCAGCAACCACCGCCTGGCTTCGGCACGCTCATTGTCTCAGTGTAGAAAGTGTAGCCGGTCGGGCATTGTGCCAAAGATGTCGTTTGAGTGGCGGCTAGGCCAAAAATTAGTAGTGCCAACGCAACAAAGTATCGCACCAAGAAACTCTTTTTACGAGATGCATTAAATGCGATTCCACAGTCGTTAAGTAATCGTGTGACCCTCATTCTTGTCTCCCTGAAAACTATGTGAGCAAAACATTTGAACGCAATACTAAGTTATGACGTGCTCCCCCAAAATACTACCAACTGAAATGATAGTTTGGTGGTCGAAAGGAGCGAGGTATGGGACGGAAACATCATACAGAAGAGCAGATCATAGGGATCTTGCGAGCAGCTGAGGTGATCGTATCGAAGGGAGGCACTATTGATGCCTTTTGCCGAGATCAGAAGATCACGGAAGCAACGTACTACAGATGGCGCAAGATCTATGGCGGTGTGGGACTCGAGCAGGTCAAGAAGCTCAAGGATCCTGAGGCCGAGAACCGGCGTTTGAGACGAGCTATTTCGGATTTGACGGTTGACAACCAGATCCTCAAGGAGGTAGCCCGGGGAAACTTCTGAGCCCCCCGCCAGGCGGCGAGAGGCAGTTCATCATGTGATGAGCGTCTTAAATGTGAGCCAACGACGGGCATGCAAGACTCTTGGGCAGATACTTTCGACGCAGCGTCATGAGCCACTCAAACGCAAGGCAGATGACGCGGCTCGTATGCGCATCATAGCCTTGGCAAAGGAGTATGGACGTTATGGCTATCGGATGATATGGGGTTTCATGCAGGGAGAGGGTTGGAAGGTAAACCACAAGTTCGTCTACCGCGTGTGGCGCGAAGAAGGACTCAAGGTGCCATCAAAGCAACCCAAGCGAGCACGGCTGTTCCTGTCGGACGGGTCGGTTGTGCGCCTGCGTGCCGAGCGGAAGAACCACGTCTGGAGCTATGACTTCGTCACTGATCAAACCAGTGATGGACGAAAGTTCCGAACGCTCAACATCATCGATGAATTCACGCACGAAGCCTTGGCATGTCACGCAGCGCGTAGAATCAGAGCTATAGACGTGCTTGATATCTTGGCTGACCTTTTCACTCGGCATGGCACTCCAGAGCATATCCGTAGTGACAATGGTCCAGAGTTCATTGCCAAGCATCTCGTGTATTGGCTTGACAAACTGAACATCAAAGCCTCGTTCATCACACCCGGCAGTCCATGGGAGAACGGATACGTCGAATCGTTCAACGGCCGGATGAGAGACGAATTCCTCAACGGCGAGATCTTCCACACATTGCTCGAAGCCAAGATCCTGATTGAACAATGGAGACGCTTTTACAACACCAAACGTCCGCACAGCAGTCTCGGGTATCGACCACCGGCACCCGAATCTATACAACCAACCATTTTCAGGTTCGCTGCATAATGACTAACATTACAGGTGGACCAACAAACGGGGGCAGGTCAAATGCTTTAAGTGGATTCATTATTGTCATTTCTGGTATACAGAGTTCCCGGCCTAAGCGGTAGTGGTTCGGTTGATACGAAAGTTAGAACTCGATTACTTGTGAACCAACTGGCCTCATCCCCACTACTCCCCCGCTATCGCCATCCCCGCCGCATACGCACTCGACCAGGCCCATTGGAAGTTATACCCGCCAAGCCAGCCGGTGATGTCCATTACTTCTCCGATGAAGAAGAGTCCGGGTACGGTGGTGCACTCCATGGTCTTCGATGACAGACATGAGGTGTCTACTCCACCCTTGGTGACCTCTGCCTTTGCATAGCCTTCGTTGCCGTTGGCTGTGAGCGACCAGCGTTTGAAGTTCTGGATGCATGCTTCGAGCTGCTTCTTGGGAACGGAGTTTACCGGCCGATCCAGCGTTGGGTCGTTCCACTGATCAAGAACGCGCTGAGCCAGGCGTTGCGAGAGAATGGTTGCGAGGTGACGTTTCTCACCGGGAAGATCCTCAACAAGACTGCTCAGGGAATCGTCCGGCAATACATCGAGTTCAAAGGTCTGATCATCACCGAGATACGATGAGATCTGAAGGATGGCCGGACCGCTCAGCCCCTTATGCGTAAAGAGGATGTTCTCGCGGAAGGAGATGTCGCCGGAAGTGACGTTGGCATCAACACTGATCCCGGAAAGCCCCTTCCATCTCGCCCCAAATGATGGAGGGAAGGTAAGGGGCACCAATGCCGGTGCTGTTGGAACGATCGGTAGTCCGAAGTGTGATGCGATGCGGTAACCGAGATTGGATGCACCAAGTGCGGGGATACTCAAACCGCCGGTTGCAACAACAACATTGCGCGCATGGAGATCACCTTCGTCGGTGACAACAATGAAGTGATCACTATGGGAGACGAGTCGAACGGTGACGTTGTAGTGCAACTCAACCTTCACTGCCTCACATTCGGCAATGAGCATGTCGATGATCTGTTGGGCTGAGTCGTCACAGAAGAGCTGACCCAGCTTCTTCTCGTGCCAAGTGATCTTGTGTTTTTCGATGAGGTCGATGAAGTCTTGCGGTGTGTATCTCGATAATGCAGAACGTGCGAAGTTGGGATTCTGCGAGATCATGTTCCGATGTGTTACCTCACGATTAGTGAAGTTGCACCGTCCACCCCCTGAGATACGGATCTTCTTTCCGGGCTTGTCATTGTGCTCGAGCACAACAACACGTTTCCCTGTTGATGCCGCGAATGCAGCACAGTGCAGCCCGGCAGCTCCTGCGCCAAGGATGATCACGTCGACAACATCGATCACCCTAGGGTCACTTTGCGATGATGAAGGAAGACACGGAGCTAAAGACGCCTGCACCGATGCGGACGAAGTAGATCCCGCTTGACATATCGGCGGTGCCAACGCGGACGCTGTACTCGCCCCCTGTCAGAACCACAGAGCCATCGAGGAGGTTCTTCACAACCTGACCTCGTGCATCGATGATCTCCAACGTTACAGGAACGGTCTCCTGCATGCGGAAGGTCACAACGGCATCATCGTGCACAGGCTGCGGATGGATGTTCATGCGCGGTGTGCCAACCGTAGAGAACTTCACAACGGTGATCTCACACTTGCCGCCGGTGACGAATGGTGCCCTGCCCCCTGTAGGAAGAATGTCGAGGAACTGCAAGGAGTCCGACACAAACCCACTCGAGGAAACAGTGATGTCGGTGGATTGCACCTCAGGAACCATGGCAACATATCGCAGCGTGGCTATCGGTCCGGCAGCGATGGTATCCGCACCACGCACTTCAATGAGCACCGAGCCCAAGGTTGGTGTGATCGTGGTTGCATTTGGCTCAGCCACAAACGAGGCATCGATATACTTCAAGGAACGGGGCGCATGGTCCACCACAACATCGAAGTTCAAGCCATTCATGAAGTAGGTAACGCCATTGTAGGTGGCCGAGATGTCCTTCTCGATCATCACCGGAACTTCAATAGTATCACCGATCACACCTGTGAGGGAATCCGGGATAAAGAGTGTACGTGTTGGTGCGAGTGCGACATCCAGCTCGGGAGCGTAGCCGAAACCGGTTACAGCTGTTGTGTCTCGCACTTCGCATGGGAAGGCGCTCACAGCGATCACGTTGGTATCTACGGACCGCTCCATTCGTGGACAGAAGCGGAGCGTAACAACGGCGGAATCGCCGGCGAGCACCGAATCTCCCAGTGCCGGGACGGAGCTGAGTACCGTGGTATACGCCGGCAGATCAAGCATCTGGTCGAGCGTATTGGTGATGTCGCCTGTATTGAAGACCGTGATCGTACGATCCGCACAGTCGAGAATACGCACTGAGTCGAAGGCTGTTGGCTGCGAGATGTTGATGTCGGACTTCAAGGCAAGGATGGTACCACGATCACCCGTAGCAATGAGTCGGTACAGGATCACATCCTCTGTATCGAAGTTGATACTGTCGATGGTGAGTCTGCTGTTCGCACGATTGTTGCTGACGGTTACAAATCGCATCACGGCGAAAGGAGAGAGCGAATCGATCCGACAGAAGTTCTTGAGCGTGAGTTGTTGTCCGCCGTACGGAGACGGTGCAAAGGTCAGAGACGGACTATACTGCACGCCCCCTGTTGCCGATGTACAGAAGCTTCCGATCACCGGAGCCGTAACATCCAACAAGCGCAGCTGTGTTGAATCAAAATCAACACGCATTCCGATATCTACCACCGAGGCATCGATGGTGATGGAGCTGTAGATAGGCACTGCTAACGTATCACAGGACACCATGGCGAAGGTGTCGGGCAGTGACCTGTTGAGATCGTAGGCAAAACGAAGCCCCTTTGTTTGAGCAAAACCGGCTCCGCGTACGAGGACCGTTGTATCCCAGCCAACACATGGAGTGCTCATCCACAGCTTCATGCGTGCACGGTAGTCGCGAGGGGCTCGTGGGCGCTGACGCAATGTGATAACAAGGGAGTCACCCGGATCGATCGTCTGTGGGAAGGTGAGTGGCGCGTCGAGGAAGAAGACACGCTCGTTGGGTTCAAAAGTGATCGAGTCGATCACTACCCTATCCTGACCAGGGTTCAACGTGAAATCAGGGATCTTCACAACAACACTCAACGCTGTTGGACTCAGCACATCAACAACTCCCGACGGGAACTGGATCGATGACGGTGTTGGTCTGAAGGTGAGGGCCCTCTTCCCGATCAGGAAGGTCTCGAGTTCAGCACTCCATTGAGAGCCAAACGCCTTTACGTGCAAGGCAGCTCTACACTCCATCTGTGCCGTCTCTGCAGGTGTGCGCGGACAGAACGAAAGGATCACGGTGTCTCTCTCTCCCGGTGGGATCGTATACGGCACTGCACCCGTTGGAGAGAACTTTGACCTCCATGTATAAAACTGCGGTTTGCCACCAGGCACACCGGTTGAATCGATCCACATCGAATCAACGGTCATGTCAAAGACCTGCGAACCATTGAGAAGTTCGATCGTCCGTTCAATACACTCACACGGACGCACATAGCCGAAGTTCACAAGACTCAAGGCACTTTCGAGTTTGAGGATAACACCTCGACCATTCAGTTTTCCAACACCACGGATCACACACGGGTCAGACGAGTAGGCAATGAGGTCTGCATCGAACGTACGTGCGGCATCCGGACGGAATTCAATATCCACTCGGATAGAATCACGCGGAGCAAGGGTAAGGGGCAGGGGGCGACTTGTACCGAGGATCACAAAACCGGCACCGATGGAAAGACTGTCCAGTCTCACTGGCAACGATGATGTATTCTCTACGATCACCTGTGCCTGACGTACGTCTCCAACCTCAGCGATACCAAACGCTGTAAGCTGCGTAACGAACAACTTCGGCGTTGCCGATGTGCCGATGATCTGTACCTGCCACTCTGCACGATCAATGGAACGATAACGGATATAGGCACGATCCGCACGGTCCTGCGTTACGTCATTCGGACGATATCGTGTTTTGAACAATACTGAGTCGCGGGCAGGAATGGTGATGGCCTTGTTCACCCACGGAAGTGGCGGATCGAGCACGGTAAGACGTCCACCACTCTGATCAACGAAGGTCAATGAATCGATCGTTGCTGTTTGATTGGACAGGTTTACGATGTAGACAGAATCTTCACGCTCGGAGCAGGCGATCACGTTCTGTGTTTCCAGTACGAGCGGACTCGGACGGAAGGTCTGAAGGATGCCCTTCCCCTTAAGGTCGATGCAGTCCACCGTGTAGCAGCGTGTTTCAAACAGACAGAGTCGGTCGATGTACTGAAGTGAATCAGTTGGGCGGAACGTAACAGGGATCACCGTGGAATCCCCTGGACGGATGTTGCGACCCGTACCGTTCAACAAGGCGAATGACTCGCCCCTTTCAACATAGAGTGCAACATTGAGCGCATCGAACTTGCTGTTGTTGCGTGCCGTTACGCTGAGTGTACGTTGTTGACCAACGATCACATTCCCGAAGTCCACGAGGCCGTTCACCGACCATTCAACCTTGTTGTCGAGACCACGCCCGGTAACGTAAAGCTTCTTCTCTACCACACAACCTTGGATCTTCGTTCGTATGACGATGGAGTCAAAGACCACGCCCGGCTGACGTGGCAAGAACCTCACGGCATTTGGTGGGTACCCTGTTTTAGGATTGAGCGCGAAGGGCAAACGTATGCGGTAATGCGTGAAATCCGGCGGTACGATGATCGTATCGATCTGAATTGGCGTGAGGGTTAGATTCTGCCACGTATAGTTCTTCGGTGAGCTCAAGAGTCCAGGACAGGTTGGCTCGAATCTCATTGTATCAACCCTGCTCTGGCCATCTGAGGAACGGATTGAGATCACTTCTTGTGAGCGCCCCGCAAGAGCAACACGTAGAGGTGTGCGCTGACACCGATCATCGGAGAAGATCTGCAGCGTATCGAGATAGTCCGCCGTGGTGTCTCGCACAAGACAGCGGACAACAACCGTTGTGCATTGTCCGGGAGCTAGCACGAGTGGGAAGGTCACACCAACAACTCGATATCCAAGGGGCTCCTTGGCCGCCATGTTGCTGATGGTAAGGGTACGTGGCTGACCTAGCTGATCCGACGTATTACAGATCTGCAGAAGAGAGTCGATGTATGGCGTAGTGGTACACCCTACCCACAATGAATCGTAGGCGATACGTCCGCGCGATATACCAACCTCTGTGATACGATTGAGCTCAAATCGAATGCGCGTGTTCGGAAGTCCGCATCGATTGGTTGGACGCACTTCGAGTGTATCGATGATGCTGCCAACGTTCACACCGCGATATGTTACAGTGACGGAAACTGGTACACCCGGCGTGAGCGTAACACTTGTAGGTGCAACCGTGAAGTTCGCTGCTTCCGGACCGCGCATCACAAGAGCAGCAGCGCTGCCGCAGGCTGATGTGTCGCTCAGTACAAAGGTCCACGACTTTGTTGTATCACATTTGATCTCTTCCTTGATCGACGCGGGACTTACCGTGAGTGTTCGCGGAGCAACCCGAGTAGAAGCCTTGTTCGATGCTCCTGAACGCAGCTGACCCGTGTGACCATTGCCTGTTGCATCACAACAGTTATTGATGTTGTTGAGCGGTTCGTTACAACGCAGGTAGGCACGGAGTCCGGCCTCGTTGCCATTGAGCGAACGATCCTTCTGACAGTTGATCTCTGATGCCGTAAGCACCTTATCCCAGATTCGGATCTCATCAACCTGACCAAGTAAGGTGCGATAGAGATTCTGATTATCGGCCATACCATTGAACGAACCGATCAGCAACGGCAGATCCGGTCTGTCAAGGGGCTTCAGGTATTGTGCTGGGTAGGTTGGATTCGTTACCGGTCCAGCAGCGATCGCACCATCGATATAGAGCGAGACACTTTGTGTAGCCCCGTCGAACACGGCAGCGATGTGATGCCAACCGGAGTAGAGCGCCTGAGCGCTGGTGCTGACGATGGTATTGTCCACGCTTTGCAGCGTAGCAACATCGCTGTTGACCTCAAACGTGAGCTGGTCGTTTTGATCGATGTAGAGAACGAAGACGTCGTTGAAATCACTGTTCGGACCCCAGAGTCCGGCGAGATACTGGCGCAGACCGGCCTGACGGTCCACACGTACCCACATCTCAAATGTCATGGCCGTTTGTCTGGCCCTTACAGGATTGCGAAGAAGCTCTAGAAAGTGAGCATTCCGTCCACTCGTAACGCTGAACGTTACTGCCTGCCCTATGCAGTCCTTGCGCGAATCACACGCAGGCGGGAACTGCGCCTGAACTGGCACAGAAAGCATGGCAAAGACTGTGATGAGGAGAACGCGAATCCATGCGCTCATAGGCTGGTCCGATCTGGAAGTACTGACGAAGAACCGCTACCTCAGGCAAGGGTTACGGTACAGGGTGAAAGATACGAACTCCGTAGTTTCACGGAGTGCCGTCAGTGTTATCTTTCAGCGTCTGAACTACACCCTACATGAGATTACCGACATGCGCCTTTTGACCCCTTTCTTGGTGGCACTCGCGGCTTGCGTTGTGCTCGCCCCCTCCCAGCTATCGGCACAGGCTCCTAAGGACATGGCCGTAATGCTCTCTGCCACAGTGGCTACTCAACCAAAGCCGCAGATCACACTGCGCTGGAATAGGGACGGTAATCAGCAGTTTGTCTACATCTGGCGCAAAACAAAGGAAGGAGCGGTCTTCCCGCCCGAGATCTTGGATTCGGTGACAGGGACTGGAACGCAATGGACTGATCAGACCGCCTCCGTGGGCGTAGCCTATGAATACCGCGTCTTCCGATACAGCAGCAAGCAGATCGGCTATGACTCCGTAGCCAAACAACCGATCATTCGCTTCTTCTACGCTACTGGATATATAACGAGTGGTATAGCAGCACCGCCGGCAAAACGCGAGAGGGTACTCTTGCTTGTGGACTCAACAATGCAGGGTCCATTGAAAGCGTCATTGGATATTCTCACCCTTGATCTTGAGAGCGAAGGCTGGGAAGTAACCATGCGCAGTGCTCCACGGGCCGAAACACTCGACTCATCCAAGGTCCGCCGTGTGCGAGACATCATAAAGGAAGAGTGGAACATTGGACCACGAGATCTGGGCGGCATCATCTTGATCGGTCGTGTTCCTGTACCGTACTCAGGCAACATCGCACCCGACGGACACCCCGACCATCAGGGGGCATGGCCTGCAGACGGCACGTATGGAGATCCCGACGGTACCTATACGGACAATATCACCACCTCACCGACCAATGTCCGTCCGGCAAATCGGAATTCTCCGAAGGACGGGAAACACGATCAGAGTCAATTCAGCACAGACGTAGATATTCCCGTTGGCCGTATCGACTTCTTCGACATGCCGGTTTTTGCCAAGAGTGAAACAGAATTGCTCAGGCAATACCTGGCAAAGAACCACGCGTATCGCTCAAACACATGGAACGTGGCCATTGGTGGCGTGATCGACGATAATTTTGGCACCTACGGAGAACTCTTTGCATCGTCAGCATGGAGGTCCTTCAGCGTGTTTGGTGGTGACACAACAGTGAAGGCCGGAGACTTCTTCACTGATCTTGCCGGACCTACCACGATGCTTCTCGGCTACGGCTGTGGTGGTGGCACTGATGTTTCTGCAGGGGGCGTTGGCACTTCAACCGATCTTGCAACAAAACCTGTGAATGCAGTATTCACGATGCTCTTTGGAAGCTACTTTGGTGACTACAACACACAGAACAACTTCCTCCGAGCCTCTATTGCATCGTCTCCGAAGACCCTTGCATGTGGATGGTCGGGTCGCCCACATTGGTATCTCCACCACATGGCCCTTGGCGAGACCATTGGTTACAGCACGCGCATTTCCCAAAACAACCGACCGATCGTTGGCAATCAGTTTGGGAACTACGTTCCCAATATCGTCATCGTCAATGGGGCTCTTTCTATTTCCACGATCGGGGATCGCGGAGTGCACATTGCATTGATGGGCGATCCAACCCTGCGCGCATTTACAAAACCTGTTGCAGTAGTTGGAACTCTTTCAGCACAAACAGAATATCCCAACAAGGTCTTGCTCTCGTGGGCCAAACCGACGGGTGATGTTCAGGCCTACCTCGTGTATCGTCGGAAAGCCGGAGTACGCAGGTGGACGCCCCTTACTCCTTCTCCGATCACAACAACATCGTATCAAGATTCGCTTAGCAACGAAGGCGCTATCGAATACATGGTTCGTTGCTGTGCACTTCGTAGCTCGGCAAGCGGCACCTTCTATGACATGGGTAAGGGGCGCATCGCAACTGTCATCACAACCGGAGTAGAGGATCTTGTTGGCACAGCGGGTGGGCCCGCAGTAACGATCGGTGTGTGGCCAAACCCTGCAACAACAGATGCAAACATCTCCATCACTCTCTCGGCCACAACCAGTGTTTACCTACAGCTCGTGAACCTCACAGGTTCAATTGTGTGGGAACATGCTGCACAATCTCTCAGTGCTGGTGAACATCATGTGGCACTCGATGTGTCGGCATTGCCGATCGGACGATACATGTTGCGAAGCACTGCTGACGGTGTGACGAGCGTGAAGATGATCACGGTGATGCGTTAGAACGTCCACCTGAACGTTGGTACTGGGAAGAAGCCTTGCTGGTACTCGGTTGTGATGCCACCGGTTCGCGGGTTATAGGTCTGCGTAAAGACGTTTTGGTTATTCGTAACGTTCTGCAGATCAAGTGCGAACTCCATCGTTGACGAACCAAGTTCCATGCGATAGGAAAGTCGAAGATCCATTCGGAAGTACGGGTCTTGCAGTTGGGTGTAGGCCTGACTCTCATCGTAGACCGTGCGTCCGGCCGCTGCTGAAGCTTCGAGGTCGATAGGGGTAAGATAGCGCCCCCCTGTTGTGCTCACCTTGAGGTTCACAGCAATGACGTTGTTGTCCCCCACGCTGAATTCTTTGCCGCCAAGGAAATTGGCCACATAGCGGGTGTTGTATGCTGTGTTCCGCTCAATACCATCTGACCCAAGGTAGCGCGAGTCAAAGAACGATCCGGTAACCAGGAAATAGAATCCGTTGCGGAAGAAATGCTCAAGCGTGAGTTCGAGTCCAACGTTGTGACCGGTACCAGTATTGATGAGGTTGCCTTGGTTACTCGGAGCAAACCCTGCACCGGTATTGATGGCCGAAAAACTTGATGGCGTTCTCTCAACGGGCACGTCGAAGAGCCATTGATAGTAGGTCTCGATACGAAGACGGATGTCATTGCTGATGAACCAGTCGTATCCAAGCACGGCGTGATGACTCCGCGTAAAGCCAAGGTCGAGATTACTGCGAACGAGAGCCCCGGATGAATCAGGTTCTTGCACGTTGTAGACGTAGATGTTCTGTGCCTGACTATGAAGGCCATATCCGGCATTGAGGCTCATCGTTGGTGAGACACTCCATACGATGCCGGCTCGTGGCTCAACAGCAACAGCATCACCCAGCGTATAGTATTGAGCATGGAGTCCGGCATTGACGGTGAACTCCTCGGTCAATCGCGTCCGTAGTTGAGCATACCCTTGTGATAGCGTTGCATCGTCTTCAATATCGATGTTGACGAGTTCGTTACTGAGACCGATGTTCTCAATTCGATACAGATCGTACTTCGTACGGTCAACAAAGAAGCCCCCTGTGATCGAGGTTCGATTCGTGAACTTGTGGCGAATGTTTCCGGCAACACTATATCGCGTGGTTGTGAGCTCTGCCTCTTCGTCGTGATATGCCTCGCGGGTCTGCGGGTTGATGGAGTCTCCCTTGTATTGCTCAAACGTACCTGATGCCCCAACAAGGATCTTCGCAAACGTGTTCTCGTTGAGAATGTGTTCGTAGGACAACCCCAACCAGCCTGTTTGATAGTCAACCTCGGTGTTGCGATCCGGGTCGCCGTAAAGATCCACTGCCGTTGTATCTACGTCATTTCCATAGAACGCCACATCACTCTTCCCACCTGTACCAAAGAGCGTCAACGTACCGGCCTCACCGAGTTTGGTAGAAAGCTTCACGTTGGCGTCCTGATAATCCGGGACAGCAGAACCGGTACCGAAGTTGATCCCCAGCCCCTTGAACACACCAAGAGTTGAGTAGCGATAGTTGGCAAGGAACGTACTTCCCTCCCATGCCGGACCTTCAGCGCCAAACTCAAATCCATTGAATCCTATCTGTCCAACGAACTCATATTTCTCGGGATTTCCATTGCGCATGCGCAGATCGAATACACCGGAGAGGGCATTGCCATATGGGGATGGGAAGGCGCTGGTCATGAAGTCAGACTTATCAAGGACGTTGTTGTTCAGCATACTCACCGGACCACCCGTGCTGTTCAACGATCCAAAGTGATTTGGATTCGGAATGATCATTCCATCCATCTGCCACAACATGCCGGCAGGAGAATTGCCTCGTACAACAATATCGTTGCGACTGTCATTGGCACCTACAACGCCGGCGAAGTTCTGGGCCATTCGCGAGGGATCACCGAGCGAACCTGCATATCTCTTCGTGTCTTCCGTGTTGAAGGCCCGTGCCGATACCGATGTGTATTCGCTGTTTGTTACGGCCTCGTCCGCAGATCGGTCATAGACAACCTCTATCTCTTTTGAAGTGGAATACGATTCATTCAGTGTAACCGACATCACAACTTCCTTCCCCGCAGTGACGAGAACATTGTCGTTGATGTAGGGTTCATATCCGATCATCGTGATCTTCACGATCTTCCGTCCAAGGGGCACTCCGGCAATGCGGAACGTACCGTTCTTTTTTACGATCGCCCCCTTAATGGTCTTTCCATTTTCGATCACGGTAACAGTTGCGCCCGTGACGGAAGAGTTGGAGACTGCATCAAGGACAGTACCGCGGATGACCTGAGTGCCCTTCTGCGTAGTGTCCTGGGCAAGAGCTGCAAGGCCGGAGGTTGCCGCAACCATGAGTAGTATGAGTAGACGAACCGACATTGATACTCCGAGGGTGATTGGCTGTTCTGTGGTGCGAACTTCGCCTCGAGAGCATATGCCGTGCCTTGATCCAGATCAAGAAGTCTTGGTACCCTGCTGCGCGAGACGGCGCCGAATACGAGAAAGAGCCTCGGGAGTTACACCCAGATAGGATGCAATGAGATAGAGTGGAACACGCTGCATCAATTTTGGACGCGTGGTCAGTAGCGTCAGATAGCGCTGTTCCGGCGGATCGAGAATGAAGGCATCGTTCTTTGCGCTCACGGCCATGAAGAGGAATTCTGCTACGCGCCGACCGATCCTGTCACTTCCGGGAACATGCTCATACAACCACTGCATGCCCTCGAATGACATCACAAGGAGTTCTGCATCCTCGAGCGCTTCGATGTTAACCCGTGCCGGTGCCTGACGCAGGAAGCTGTCGTAATCAGCCGTGATCCCATTCTCAAAACTGAATTCGATGGACGTCACCTTTCCATCCACCTCATAGAACATGTGGAGCAATCCGCTCACCACAAACGCTACGTGTTCACATCTCTCACCAACACTGAGCCAACGTTCACCCTTTGAGATACGTACACCCGTATGCACCTTCTTGAACGCATCGATCATGTGTTGATCAAAGGGGGCAAACCTTTCATACGCGGCAATGAGCAGATCGAGCTGCGCTTCGGTGGGATCGAATCGGCGCGACATTACCCTATGCCTTGGTGCGAGCGTTCCACACGAAGTACACCGGGACGCCTGTTGCTACGATGATCAACCCCGGCCAACTATAGTCGGGCTTATAGATCAAAAGGCATACGCAGATAAAGAGTGCCGCAACGATGTACAATACCGGCAGGAATGGGTAGCCAAATGCCTTTATCGGACGGGGCTCATTGGGACGTGTCTTGCGGAGTCTGAAGATCCCAAGGATCGTGAGAACGTAGAAGATCAACACGGCAAACACCACGTAGTCGAGCAGATCACCATACTTCCCGCTCAAACACAACGCACTTGCCCATATCGCTTGCATCCACAATGAGCGGGCTGGTACGCCCCCTTCATTCAACTCGCCGGCCTTTGCAAAAAAGAGCTTGTCCTTTGCCATCGCGTAGTAGGCACGAGCACCGCTGAGGATGATGCCGTTGTTGCAGCCGAACGTAGAGATCATGATGAGGATGGCCATGATCGTTGCGCCGATGGGGCCGAACATGACCTCAGCCGCTGCTGCACCAACACGGTCGTTTGTTGCATAGGCAATGCCACGTTCAACGGCAGTGGTACCGGCCGGATCGCCCCCTACCGTCATGACCGACATGTAGGCAACATTCGTCAACAGATAGAGGACCGTTACAAGGACAACTCCACCAAGAAGTGCCCTAGGGATCACTCGCTCCGGTTGTTTCACCTCTGCAGCAGCGAAGGTGATGTTATTCCATGCATCGCTGGAGAAGATCGATCCAACCATGGCCACGGCAACGATGGCAAGAAGGGGCGCACCGAACAGCGGATTATCTGCAGAGAGTGGTGGCAGCTGTGTTGACCACATGTTATCGAAGTTGATGTGGAAGGCGCCGCTTCCAAATCCCACTACAAGACCAACAAGTGCAAGGGCAACAACGCTAACGATCTTTGTTGTGGTGAATGTATTCTGTATGAGCTTGCCGAGTCGAACACCTCGAGCATTGAGTGCAGTGAGCGCGATGATGCTGGTGATGGCCAGGATCTGTGCAGCGTTGATGGTGGCTTGTTTCTCGCCGATCTTGAAGCCAAGATCGATGAGGACATTTGATTCACCAACACCGGGCAGTAGGACTGATGTGTACTTCGCAAATGCCATTGCAACGGCTGCGATCGTACCCGTTTGGATCACGGTGAACAACGTCCAGCCATAGAGGAAGCCCGACATTCTCCCGAACGACTCACGCAGGTAGACGTATTGTCCGCCCGCGTGAGGAAGGAGTCCGGCAAGCTCACCATAGGATAGCGCAGCAATAAGCGTCAGCGCTCCCGTGATGACCCAGACCAGCAAGAGAAGTGCCGGAGATCCAACACTACGTGCGATGTCTGCGCTGACGATAAAGACGCCGGACCCGATCATGGATCCGGCAACGATCATTGTTGCATCGAAGAGTCCGAGGTCGCGCCGGAAACTCATGCTTGAGCTTTACGCACCTTGGAGTGCTTGATGCTGTAGAAGTAGTACACGGCAAGACCAATGCCAAGCCATACAAAGAGACGAGCGGCATGCATCCAGTCGCTCACACAAAGCGATACAAGCAACGTACCACAGGCGATGATACCAAGGACCGGGATCAGCGGCACCCATGGTGTCTTGAACGGACGTGGACGTTCCGGTTCTTTGTAGCGCAGGACAAGCACGGCAAGGCAGACCACGATAAAGGCAAAGAGTGTACCTACGGACGTCATCTCACCCACGATAGCGATCGGTGCAAACCCTGCGAAGAGACTCACCACACATGCGAACAGGATGTTCGACTTCCATGGTGTCTTGAACTTCGGATGTGAGTCGCTAAAGAGTTTCGGAAGCAATCCATCCTTGGACATCGAGAAGAACACCCGGCTTTGTCCAAGCAACATCACAAGGATCACACTGGAGTATCCGGCGATGATGGCAAGGTTGATCGCTGGTCCCAACCACGAAATGCCCATCTTTTCAACCGCAACGGCAACGGGTGCAGCAACACCGGCGAACTCTGTGTAGTTAGCAACACCGGTCATTACGAACGAGAAGAGAACGTAGAGGATCGTGCAAATGATGAGTGAACCCAGAATGCCGATCGGCATGTCCTTCTGTGGGTTCTTCGCTTCCTGAGCTGCTGTAGAGACCGCATCAAAGCCGATGAAGGCAAAGAAGACCATGCCTGCTGCCTTCAGGATACCGCTCCAGCCAAAGACACCGAACGAGCCGGTATTCTCAGGGATGAACGGAGTGTAGTTATCGGCATTGATGTAGGCGAATCCAAGGCCGATGAAGATGATCACCACTGCAACTTTGAGGAAGACCACAACGGCGTTGGCGCGAGCTGATTCCTGAATACCTCGGATAAGGAGCAGCGACACGGCAAAGACAATGATCATCGCCGGAATGTTCACAAGGCCGTGTTCGGGACTCCCCGGAGGAGTCTGCCAATACGACATCGATATTGCCGTGGGCAGATGAACATTGAAGTAGGCAAGGAATTTGGCCACATAGGCTGACCACGACACAGCAACAGTGGAAGCACCAACCGCATATTCAAGAACAAGGTCCCATCCGATGATCCAGGCGAAGAGTTCACCCATCGTTGCATACGCATACGTGTAGGCACTACCAGCCATCGGGATCATTGCGGCAAACTCTGCATAACAGAGTCCGGCAAACGCACATCCTATGGCAGCGATCACAAACGAGATCGATACTGCCGGCCCGGCATGTTCTGCTGCGGCGATCCCCGTGAGCGAGAACAGTCCGGCACCAATGATGGCGCCAATACCCAGATTGATGAGATTCATCGGACCAAGCGTTCGCTTGAGATCCGTTGAATGTGCAGCATCACTCTGAAGCTGCGATATGTCCTTGCGGAACTTGAGATCAAATGCCATGCGTGTTTTGTCTCTCTTTGTGATCAAGTCACCAACGGCGCAATATAGTTTCGTTTATTCCTCTTCCCATCGATGATTGCATACTTCGCACATCATCGTATTGCTCGACTTCTGTCGAACTCCGAATCCAAAGAGTGCCTGCATGAAAAGAAAGAGGTTGAACGAACTTCGTCGGTATACCATCCGTGATCCACATTCAGGGCATTGTATATCGATTCCGCGAGATTCAACATCTATTCCATGATCAGCATCCTGTTCAAGCGGTGAAGAAAGTATCTCCAGTGCTCTTTCAACATCTCCTCCTCGCACCATAACACGCACACCTCCATACGCCGAAGTTGCGCCAGGGTACCACGATACGTTGGCCTCGTCAGCTAACGACGCCTCTACCCCATTATCTCGCAAGAGTCCCATGAAAACATGGGCATCAACAGCCGTACTGCAGCTTTTTACCGCAACCAGATCGTTTTCGCCGTAGCTGTACCCCATTATCTTCCCATGAAAGACGTGTGCAGAACTTCCGGAAGTTAGCACGTGTTCTCCCCCGTTGGTAGGTTTGCAGTCCCAATTCGATCACCACTTTTTCTATGGAGTATTCAATGGCACTTTCCGTCGGCACACCAGCACCGGATTTCACGCTTCTCGACACCACAAAGACCCCTGTTACGCTCTCTTCTCTTAAGGGGCAAACAGTGATCCTCGCCTTCTTCCCGGCAGCCTTCACAGGCGTGTGCAAGGCAGAGATGTGCTCATTCCAGAGCGCCATCCAGCGGCTCAATTCCGCAAAGGCAGCGGTCCTGGGTGTTTCCGCTGATATTCCGTTCTCGAACGGAGCCTTCGCAGAAGCCAACGGTCTCACCTTCCCTCTCCTGTCGGACTTCAATCTCGACACCATCCGCGCCTATGACGTTCTCTTTGAGAACTTCGCCGGCATCCAGGGCCTTACGCGCTCCAGCCGCGCAACCTTCGTGATCGATGCCGAAGGCATCATCCGTCACGTCCACGTTACCGAGAACCCTGGTGTAGAGCCGAACTATGACGAGATCTACGCAGCAGCCGAGGCACTGTAGGGGCGAGGCCCTGCCTCGCCCGAAGTGACGAGGCCGTGCCCAAAGCGACGAGGGACCCCGAAACAAAAAAACCGGCCACTCTTTCGAGTGGCCGGTTTTTGTTTCGCATCTTTCCCACAAAGCTGCGAGTTCCTCTTTGTGCTTCATGCCTTTCCCCTTGGCATGTGAGCAGTGGGCTTAGCTTCGCTCGCCGGAAGCCCCTTTACGAGGACGACCGTACTTGCGTTCCGACTTCTTCTTCATACCGAGACGTGTGATCTCGTCTGAATCGTCGCCGTACTGCGCAAGAACCTGGCGTTTGGTACCCAGGACCAGCTCATGGAATTCACCTTCAATACGGACCGAGGCCTCTCTGGCTTTGGCTACGGCTTCGAGCGCTTTTTGCTCGGCTGCCGTGGCTTCCTCTAGTTCCTTAAGAGCTTCCCGCAACCGCTGCGCAGTGAACTCCTTGTTCGCAGGGTTGTAATCCTTCAGGGTCAGAACAGCCGTAGCTATCTGCTTGTCCTGAGTGAGGACTCTCTGCGTTACACGAGTCGTTGTGCGTTTAGCCATGGGTGCGGATTCCCCGAAGCGTCTTAATGAGAGTTATGCTGCATGCCTTCTGAGTTCTGTCCGTGCGTAAGTGACTCAGGTACAAACATAACTCTTTACCAACACGATGCAAACACATTCTTACATGCTTGGTATCCTCAACCTATCCACATGTGGAGGATTACGAGTGGTAGTATGGTCTCTATCGGACGATGATAAGTCCCTATTGCCCTGTTGGTAGCGACTTATTCTTGTCAGTAAACGCAATACGTGCACCACGTAAGGGCTACCATGCCCTATGCAATGACTTCTCACAAAACCTCATTTTCAGAGGAAATACCGACTATGAACCACCTACACGTAAGACGAGCCTTGTCCGTATATTACAACGTTTGTTTCACCCTTTGAATCAATGTTATGCGTCTTTTCGCAATTCTGGCCCTTGTGGCCGCCCTCTTCGTAGGAACAGTTGACACATCTGCCCAAGGCGGACAACTAACTCCTGCAGCCCAGGCCCCTGTAATGATCAAGCCGAAAATGAAGCTTGGAGACGTCAAGGCCGTTACCCAATTCATTGCCGGTGTTGACATCCGTGGTACTGAAGTAGATGCCTACCTCGATACCCGCAAGATCCTTGTGGAAGTCATTGAAACAGCAAACAAGGCCTCAAAGAAGGACGATGATCTCGTAACCGTAGAAATGAAGATGGAGCAGGTCCAAAACCTCTTCACCCTCATGCAGCGTGGCTCCCTCAAGGGCGCTGAAGCTGAGAAGTTCAAGGAGATCGTTCAGGCCCTGCAGGATGCAGTGAAGGCAGCGCAGCCGAAGTAACGCAGAACAGCGAACGCAGAACAGCGAACGCAGAACAGCGAACGCAGAACAGCGAACGCAGAACAGCGAACGCAGAACAGCGAACGCAGATAAAACGAGAACGGCGTAGTCCCAATGGGGCTACGCCGTTTTTCTTTTACTTGATTGATCCCTCAACTACACTCGGGATGACGAGCTGTCCCTCGACTACGCTCGGGATGACGTTCGGTGTTCTGCGTTCGCTGTTCGCTGTTCTGCGTTCGCTGTTCTAAGCGCCGATCAACGCCTTATACGCATCTACCGTCAGAAGCGCATCGAGTTCCGATGGATCGGAGAGTTTGATTTTCACGAGCCAGCCGCCATCGTACGGTTCTTTGTTCACGGCTTCTGGG
>Ga0154020_10000521_pt1 | contig 46878 bp, 43 predicted proteins | sample Klosneuvirus_201_FD_109709 | JGI IMG/M metagenome (GOLD analysis project Ga0154020, IMG submission 109709) | Active sludge microbial communities from wastewater, Klosterneuburg, Austria - Klosneuvirus_20160825_MG | ecosystem: Engineered > WWTP > Aerobic digester > Activated sludge | place... | reverse complement strand
CGGTCACCAGCTTGATGGGCGTGCGATTCCGAATGTCGGCGATCTTGGCCAGCAGGGACTTATCTTGCGCCGCCGTGAAATGCAGCTCGAACTGATCGTTCGCGCTTGAGCCGTGACCGCCCAGAAGGCAGATGTGAATCACACCGGTGTTGTGCCCAAGGACTCCGGCACCGATCACAGTCTCAGGACGGCCCGGCAAAACAGCGCCGTCGCGGTCGATCAGCCAGTGGTAGCCAATGTCTTTCCACTTGTTGTTCTCGACGTGCCAGCGCCGAATCTCTTTGACCTTCTCGAAGAACGGACGCCCGTGCATCCAGTCTGCGCGAGTCGCGGAGCAATGCACCACGATCTCTTCGACCACGGCTTTTGCCGAACCTTGCAGGATTTTGGCAGACATGTGATTCTCCCTTCATGTGCCTTCAATAAAAAAGGGGCTGCGTTGCCGCAGCCCCTTTTCATCATTCCATCGCACACGGCTCGGAGTTCCACATCCCGAGTCGGATCTGCTCATAGGCGCTATAGGCGGTTCGCGATCGGGTGTCGTCTCCGAGGATTCGGAACACCTTCGCCGTGGTCCCCTCAGCTACGACCATCGGCCAACGCTGAAGAATCCAATTTGTCTCCTTCTCGATCTGCGCCTCAGTCGGAGTAGCGCCGAGTGGAGTCGTATACGCGTCCGCCTCAACATCATGAATCACCTCGCGGTCGGCTGCCAACAGATACGGCAAGTTCCGAGGGTAGAGGTAGTAGGCCAGCTGAATCGTGTGACCTTCGACCACCCCGGAAAACGCCAGCGTGTGCCCGCTGCGATACCAGTAGAGATTCGAGAGCGGTTCCATTTGCAGGTTGCGGCTGACCGACGGAATCTTGCGGGGCATGTAGACCCCGTAGTTCTTGTGGTAGACCGCACCCACATCCATGAATCGCTGCGCCTCGGGAATATCCCATGTGTAGGGGGCGGAGCCAGTCAGCAGCACTTCGACCTCGACCATGTTCGCTTCGAACCGAATCGGAGCTCCGTTGCCGGGCCGAATGTGCAACTCGCGAATCGTCTGATTCACATAACGGGCAATCGCCGCCCGCATATCCGGACGCTGGCGCTCTTGCACAATGTCGTCTACGAGGGCGGAGAAGGTTGTCATGAATCAGCCCCTTAGGCTTTCGTCGGAGTCGTCGACGTGGTGGTCGTGGTCGGGTCAGGAATCTTCGAGGTTTCGAGCGAACCCTGCACCGTCGAACCGCCAGATACCGGCAGCGGCTGCACAGTCGTGGCCGAGGCCGTGCCCTCGACAGTCGGAGTCGTCTCGCCGAGCAGACCAGCCAGACCGCTCGGAATCGAAGCCGGCATGTTCTCGTCGAGGCCGAAGCTGCCGCCCGACTCGCCATCCTGATCCGAGGGCTGCGTGACGTTGACGATCGCGTGCTTATACATGACGGGTAGCTGTTCGAGCAGAGACTCGAACACGGCCTTGTCCGCGTCGTTTTCGATCTTCAGGATGAAGTTCTCGAACGCAAACGGGCCGACAGAGAAATACCGAATCTGCAAATGGCGGTAAATGTGACGCATGGCTTTCACCTTTGCTGAGGTTGCGTTGGGATTCGAGACGGGAATGAGTTGCTGTGCCGACCCAGCGAAACCCAGCGAAACTCTGGGTCGGCACATCTGACTTCGATCCGAGGGAGGAGAACGAATCAGTCAGCTCAGCTAAGCCCGAAGGCTTAGGTTGTCGGCAGGGCGGCGATGCCACCGGCAGTCTGGATGTTCGAGATGATGCCCATGGTCTTGACACCCTTGACCTCGAATCCCATCTCCTGCAGCAGGTGACCCTTTTCGGAGTCAAGTGCGTTGTTCTGATACTGCGACGTCTGGTGAATCACCGAGAAGTCGCGCAGAACCTTGCGCTTGATACCGGCCGGGTGCATGGCCCAGAGTTCGCGATTCCAGAGCGGGTTCTCGACGAACATCGGGTGGGTCAGCATGGTCAGATCACCGTTGAAGGTGGTCAGCTTCGTCACCTTGAGGCCGTAGGCCGATTCGTTCTGGGTGATCGAATACTCGCCAATGTCGGCCACCATCTTCTGAATCAGCTGCAAGACAGCCGAACCACAGAAAGTCAGACGCTCATTCGGGAAGCCCTTGATGTTGCGATCAAAGATCGACCGAATGAAATCGTTGATGGTGTCGAGATTCAGGCGCCCAGCAACCGAGTTGTCAGCGGCCGAAACCACCTTGCCGCCGTAGGTTTCGATGTTGTAGCGAATCCCACCAGAGGTGCGAACCTGCTTGTTGCTGATGACGGAGACGGACGGGCGGCCGAACATGAAGGCGCGCTCAATGTCCTCCATCATGTAGGTCATAGCGTTCTGCTTCGACTCGGCCAGCTTGGCCCCGGTCTGGTATTCGACTGCCTTGGCCGTGTTCGACACTTCAAACGCGCGCTTGAAGATCTGGATGTAGTTGGTGCGCGATTCACCAACCTGAGTCACGGCAGCGGCGCCTTCAGTGGCTTCGCCGAACGCGGTCGAAATCAGCTGGAGCGCCTGCGAGGTGGTGATGGCAGCGGCCAAGGTGCCAGCGAATCCGCGAACGATCGTGCAGGTGTTACCGCTGATGGCGGTGATATACATCTGCTCGCCCGTCACCTGATTCAGGATGATCGAGTTCGGAATCCAGATGTTGGCATCGGCCACAACCAGCGCGGTGACACCAGACGCGATGCCAGCGGTCGCGAGAGTCGAGCCGCTGATGTGCGCATCTTCGACCCACGAGAACTCGGTATTGCGCACCGATTCCTTGGGCATACCCGAGGACAGGGCCAGCATGGGGGCCGTGCCACCGTAGCCGTTCATCAGGATTCGGCCAGCGAAGTCATTACCCTGCCGGTCACCGACAAGGCTCGAATAGGAAGCGAAGAGTCCCCGAACAGACATTTGCGATTCTCCATGGTTGGGGTTACGGCGGGACACTCGCCGCCTTGATTTGATTGTGGGTGTGCGGGTCGGACCGGACAAGGTAAGGGCGACCGAAACACACACGGGAAAAGAAATCGTTACGGGATTCCCATGTCGAGAGCATTATGTGCGACTCCTTCGCCGCCAGAGTAGTGAAACAGCATCCCGGCAAGATCGACACGACCTTGGCTTCGAATCTGCTCGCCGTGCAAAGCCCAGATGATGGTGCCGTATGCCGCTGAGTCGACTAGATCGTCGTGCTCAGAAGCGGCTGGCACATAGGCTTCGAGCCGCTGAATCAGCTCTTCCTCTTCCTCGGCGATTGCGTAAGAGCCGTGAGCAACCGCAGCCCTGAAGCTGACGATTCGCGAAGCCTTAGCCTCCTTACCAGCCATCACAGGCAACATCAACACAAGCTGCTCGCTCATCTGCCGCTGAATCATGTAGCTTTTGAATAGCGGAATCAGCAGTCGTTGAGCTGCCTGCGCTTCGATCACCCATGTGCGAATCCCCCAGCGCAATGACGCAGACAGCATTTCGTCAAAGACCCGCTCGGTGCTCCACTTGCCCTTTGTCGACTCCAGCAAGATCGGAATGTCACCCATAAACATGCGGCCATGAACCGTAATGGCGGAATCGTCATTCCATGCGTTCAAACCAAACGCCGGATCGAGACAGATGAACCCAGCTTCGAGGGACGACGAGTCTGGGCGAGGCACCCGAATCGCATTGCTGAGCGACTCGCCAAGCACCTGCTCAGCCGTCAGGTTCATCATCTCGGCTTCCCAGATGTGACCTTGGCCGATTCGACGGAACGAAGCGTAGTCGGTCAGGAGGGCTTCGAGAGTCCAACGTCCGGGCCACAGCGGCTCAAGCAAGCCGGACTTGCGCATGACGATTGAACCAAGAACCGTCGCACGCCATGACGGATCTTTAGAGAGTCGAGCCAGCAGTGTCCGCTCGTTAATCATGTTGCCGATGAAGATACAGACTCCGCGGCGGCCCATGGCTTTCAAAGCCGTCCCCATGGCCCACGCGTCTAGCTTCGCCTGCAGAGTCGGCGAGCTTGCGGTTTCGCGACTCTCGATGTCGTCGAAGATCAAGATGTCGGGACGCGTGTTGTTGATGATGGTCCCTCGAATCTGAGTGCCCTGACCAAACGCCTTCAAGATGATGCGCTTAGCTACCTGCGACCCAGGGACTCGAATGTCGATGATATAGAGGCCCTCTGTCTCCGACGACTTCTTGACCTCGGCAGCCCCATACAGCTGAGTCTCCTGTGCGGATAGCAGCCACTCCTTGATGTCGCGAATCGCGTTCATTGCGACGCCGAATGTATTCGAGACGTATGCACAGAAGCTGAGTCGGCTGTAGCGCAAGAACAGAATAACCGCGACCTTGGTCAGCGTGGTCTTGGCGTGTTCACGAGGAATCGCCATCAGCTTCTTCAAAATGCCAACCATGTGGCCGGGCGCGTTGATCGAATCCAACACGTCCAAAAACTCATCCCAGAGTTCGACGTGCATTGCCGGGACTCCGAGTTCGAGCTGCTCCCCAAGATAGAAGCTGAGCATCAGTTCGGCGTCGCGGTGGATCCGAGTCAGCAGCGTCTGCTTGTCTACTTCGTAAGTTGCCATGTTATCTCCGATTCTGCTGACTGGTTCTCGCCCGCACGGGCGCTAATGGCTGGCCGTGCTTAAACCCTTGACTAGCACTCGTCGGCGTGGCGATCCTCGCCCCATGGCACGGGGAAGCTGCGCTTCCCCATGCCATGAGTCGAGTATCTTGCCGACTCGCGCAAGTCAAGGGCCGCACGACCGCCATCCCCCGCGAAGATTTGCTTCGCAAATCTTCGCGGGGCCCCACGCGCCCTTTCAGTGCGGGCGAGAACATTCCGACTTGATGCCGGGCGGGTTTCATCTGAATCCGAATCACATCTAAACTCCGTCCCCTAAAATGCAAAAAGGCTCCGGCACCGGTGCTTTGCGTCCGCCCGATTCGAGCTTTCGAAAAACACGATGCCGGAGCCTACAGACGCCGATCGCCACAGCCACGAAAACGTCAGCGTCTGATTCGGTTGACTTTCGTCAGCGGCTCCCAAAGATCGCGTTGAGCGCGTCGTTGCCCACGATCTGAGTCGAGCCGTCGTCCATCTGCTGCGCGCCGCCTTTCGGAGCCGGCTTGAGTCCCATGCGCTGGATGATCGCCTTCAGCGTCTTGGCGCGCACTTCGACCGACTGGCCTTGCGATTCGAGATGCTGGTTCATGGGCCGCAAGATGGCGCCGATCTTCGGGTCCACAATCTCCGGCACCAGCGTTTCGAGCTTGGTGCGAGTCGCATAGCCGGTCTGAGCGGCCGTGATCTCGGCCTTCATCTGGGCCGTCATGGACTCGCGCAGCTGATTCATGGCCGCCTGCATCGGGCGCAGAGCCAGCGCAACCGACTGGGCCATCGCGTGTTGCATCACCTGATTCAGGGCACCGCGCATAGCCTGCGGATCGTTCGGGTTGAACGAGTCGCCGAGGATGCCGTCGGGCAGCTGAGCGGCGTCGATGGCCGCACGCAGCTGGTTGCCCATGTCTTGGGCGAGTCGAGCTTGGTCGACCGGAGCCGCCTGTTGCTGCTGACCCGGCAGGGTGTCGTTGCCACTCGGTGGCGCGAAGGCGGTGAGAATCGAGTCGAGTTCAGCTTCGCTCGGATCGACCGGATCGGGCTGAAAGCCCTGCTGGCCCGGCTGGCCAAACTGGCCCTGCTGTGTGCCCTGATTCGGATCTGTCGCACCGCCGGTTCCGGTGGGGTTGGTGGGCTGCGGACCTGCGAGGTCCATGAAGGCGTCGTTCGGCATTGTGATTCCTTTCGCGGTTTACATTGGGCGTTTGTCGTTTGACGCTCGGCTGGCTCGCCGGGCCTGCGGCCCGGCTCGCCCCTTAACGCTCGCGCTTCGTGTTTTCTTCAGACGGGAGTCGAGGTGGCGATCTCAGCAACCTGCTTGTCGAGTTCTTCGTCGGTGGCGACTCGCTCGACGTGCGTGGGCGGCGCCTCAGTTGCGAACGGATCGACTCCGCTGTGCCAACCGGCGATTGCTTCGCCGAGGAAGTCAAGCACCTGCAACTGTGAGATGTAGACTCGCCGCAAAATTTCGAAGTCGTAGGTCTGCTTGCTGCGATCGAGCATCTCGTTCAACAGCGCCTGCACCGTGACTCCGCGCAGCTCAGCCAGCAGCGACAAGACCGGCTTGGCGGCGATCGGGTCGAACAGTTGCTTACGTGATTCGTGTGACGCATTGACCAGCGCCTTGTGCAGCACGTCGGTGGGATTCGGGTGCAGCTCGTCTGCCCGCATCCGCTTGGCGATAGCGGAGTCCAGCGGCTGATTCAGGCCAGGGATCTGACCCTCGATGCCTGCCGGTTCTTTGATGTTCATGGTGTTTCCTTTCTGGGTTTCGATTCGTCTGACGTCACTGAGCCGCTTCTGGCGGCGGGCCACCTTGCGGCGGTTGCGCTTCTGGCGGCGGTTTCACGAAGGCGGCCATGTCAACGCTGAGATTCAAGGTCTTGCCGAGGTAGGCGAGAATCCCGGGGATGTTGAATGTCTGCATCGCTTCCTGATTCTGGACGATTGCCATGAGCAGCCGCCAGAGAGCCTCGGTGATCCGTTCCGCTTCCATCGACTCGATGCCGGAGCCAAGGCTCTTCGCCACGACTTCGTCGTCGGCCTCGATGGTGGTGAGCGGCTCGAATTGCTTGAGATTCCGAACAGCCTGCATCCGCGATGGGAGCATGATGCCGGAATCGAGGAGACGCAGGAGCGTGCGGAGACTCCGCTGGGCGCCCTGCACTACCGTGTGCACCTGACTCGTCACGGCCCGGTCCAACCCTGCGATCTGCGAGGGCAGTGCCTGACTCGGGAAGAGGTTGTCCTTCAGCTGCATCACGTTCGAGATGTGACCCATGACGGGTTCCATGCCGGTCGAGTCGTCGAGGCGAGCCAGTCCTGTCCGGACGTCGCGGCCCGGTTGTTTCGAGACGAGGAGTCCCGCTGTCTCGCCATTCTTCAGAGCTGCCACGTCATACATGGTGGCATCGACTCCTTTGACACCCCAGACGTTCTTGCGGAGGCCCTCGATGTAGATGTTGAACATCGAGCTACTGAATCGCTGGAAGCCCTTCATCAGTTCGAGCATGGAGCGCTGAGCGGCCCCAAGCTGGTCATTCGTGAGGTAGCCAAGGTAGTGTGGAATGGTTGCCACTCCGCCGCTGACGAATGCCTCCCGACTCACAGCTGGCCGTGCGCTGACGAGGTGCTGGTTGTTGATCAGCTCGAATCGCCAAAGCTCCAAGAAGGTTTTCGGGTTGTGCCCGGCCTGTGTGAGCGCATCGGCTGCTTCGTCGCCGATCAGCCCATACTGATTCGGTGCGATCCAGCAGTAGATGGTGGTCAGTTCCCAGTGCTCCGAGTCACCTTGGCCGTAGTCCTCACCCAAGCCAAACTCCGACCAAGTCACCGTCTCGTCGGTCTGGCTGCCCAGACTCGTGTGTGCGTCTTGGCCGTCCTTTGTCGGGATCGAGGACGACGGATCGACCCAGAGCTTGAAGGAGTCACCTGCGTCGTAGCCCTTGCGAGTTACGTCTTGAGCGAGAGCATCTTCGAGTCCGACCCAGACACCCTTGATGCTGTTGCGCATCAGCTCGATCCGATTCGTGCGCTCGACTGTGGCGGCCCACTCGGCCTTGGTGCTGACTTCGCGAGGGTGGTGAACCGACTCGTCCCACATCGTGTTATACATGTCGAGGGCGCGGAACGAATTCCCCTCTTGCTGGACGCCGTGTGCGCCGACTCCCTTGCCGGTGCCCGTGTCCCACTCGACGGAGAAGCCGCCGATGTTGTATTTCAGGAGACTCCGAAGGGCGAGGACGATCTCGCCGTAGTAGTCGCGTGCGAGTGCATCGCGCTTGAGTCGGTCGATGAGTGCCCCAATCTCGGGGTTGCCGTCCGAGGTCATGAACGGATTCGAGATTGGGGCGAGTGCTTCGGCGAAATACGAAGTCATGTCATCCAGATGGGCAGCGAGCACCGGGAGATTCACCGGAAGGGCGAACTGTTTCCCCGTGTTTTCTTCGATCGACTCGCGTTTCGAATCGACCGGATTCAGTTGCTGCCAAGTCGAGACTGCCCGGTCGATGCGACGGAGCCGCATGAGTCGGGAGCCTCGACACTGTTGACCACGTTTGAGCCGGGCTTGCAGATACTGCGTGAGAGCTTTCTTGTTCCCCTCACCGAGAGCCGCAAGTGCCGGATTCTCTTCGATGGCCTTTTCCGTGATGCTCGAGTCACGGAGATCGAGATGCAATGTGTTCGCATCTGACTGTTCCATTAGTCAGTCTCCTTCGTGTTGCCAAAGAACGAATCCAGCTCTTGCGCATCGAGTTCGGTGGCTCTCGCTGGTTCGGTTCCAACCCGCCGCAGCTCATCTGCGGAGAGCATGTGCGAGTCGATGACCCGCTCATCGCGCTGTTCGGGCGGCTGCGCAAGTGTGTTTGCGAGTCGCGGGGACAGGTCGATCTTGATGGTCTCGCCTCCTGCCGGAAGCTGACCGGATTCATTTCCGATTCTCATATCGAAGCCTCCGACATTGAGGGTGACGTTTGTGTTGCCTTGATTCGGTTGCGGCTGCGTGAGCCGCGGAGCGCCCTTCGCAACTGCCATGAGTTCGCCGGTGTTCCGAATCATCCCCTTGTCCAAAAGGGTCTCCAGCATGTTGAGCGCCTTGCCTTCGACCCGCTCACAGCGCGCCTGCTGAAAGATTCCAGCGTGCATGGCCTGTTCGATTCGGGCCTTAAGCACCTCTGCCCAAAAGGCCGCCTTCACCCCCGAATCCATCGACCCCACCAGCTGCCCTAGCATCTGCTCTGGCACCCGAATCCTCTGTGCGAGCGCCAGCCAGCTGACTTCGTCGAGCGATTCGGCGGAGCTAACGTGTGTCGCATATTCGCGCATCAGCTTGTGGAGAGTCGAATTCGGAGCTGCCGGAGGGTTTTGTGTATTTTGGGGCGGGAGGTGAGTCGGTTTCGGGACCTCGAATGGGTTTTGCATTTTTGGGAGGGTCCTTATTAACGTGCCGGCTCGCTGCCGTTTTGGGGGGGATGCCCCCCCCCGGTCAGCGAATCCGTGCCGGGTGCCACTGGCTGCCAGAGGCGCTAGGCGCTGCGCCTGAGGTGGGTGAATCGTTTGGGCTAGGCGCATCAGAATTTTTGAAAGAGGCTGTGCAAGGGCGGTTCGGCGCGCTGTGCGGTGCCATTGCTCGGCCATTGCGGGGCGGGGACTCGGCGGCGGGTCGGGGTGCTGCTCCCTGGCGATGATATTGCGGGGTGGCTCAATAAGTAAGGCCGGGGTTTCCCCCGGCCTTGAGTCGTTGCTTGGGTGGCGCTGGCGTTCAGAAACCAAAGGCGGAAAAGTCCACGCTGTCGGCGTCTGCAATCTCCTTGGCGGGCTTGATGCCCAGATCAAGCGAGTCGCGCCCGGCAAGCCAGCGGTCAACATCGGCGGGATTGGCCGTTGCTGCATCTTCTCCGCCACGCGCTTGCAGTCCGGCAAGGTAGACTCGGAACGCTTTGGCAACTGCGGTGAACCATCCCAGATTTTCCACCGGGCCGTAATTCGCGGCGGCATAGCTGGCGCTGCGAATCGACTTGAGCACCTCGGCCTTGGCGGCGGGCAGGGCTGCGGCTGGTGCTTTCGTGCCGGGATTCGCGGCCAGAGCCTTGCGGAAAAGGGTGAAGTGATCGTTGAACGAACGGAACGACTCGCCTGCGCTAGCGGTCTGCCGCACAAGGAAGTCGGTCACATCGGCGGGCATTGCCTTGGCGGATTCGTCCAGCTCCGCCACGGTCGCAACGCCGGGTTCAAGGCGAAGGCGGCGGAACGCAACCAAGCCCATCTCCTTTTGTGCGAGTCCCAGAAGGTAAGCCGGGCCTTCCGCCTGCGCTAGAATCGCGTCAATCGAGTGGGCCGGGTAGATCGCCAAGCCAATCGTGCCGTTGCGTTTCTCGCCTGCTACTTCGATGCCGCGCGCACCGATTGCAGAGAATACGAATCCTGCATCGCCGGGGGCGCAAAGGTCTGCGCCGTCTGCGATTGCGCCCAGAGTGATTGCACCGATTCCGGCAACTGCTACCAGAACAGCGCGGGCGGATTCTCCGGCTTTGCTGTCGGCCTCGGCGCGGGTGATGATCGCTGCTGCGATTGCGGCGGGATTCTCCGTGGTGGCGCGGTGGCCCTCAAGCGTCTCCGCAATCGCGGCATAGATAGGGTGCTGCGAGTCGTAGGCGGCGATGAGGGCGGCGGTGGCTTCGGTGGCGGCGGCGGTGGTTTGGTTTTCCATGATGGTTCTCCGTTGCATGGGTTTTGAGTCGTTCGGGTTGTGTCGGGGGAAGGCATTTCTGCCTTCCTTCTTTGATTGTGGGGCGCTGGGCGCTGGCGTCAAGCGTTAGATTGCGTTGTCGTCCAGCGGTTCAAATGTCAGGTCAAAGTCGGCCTTGATCTCTTGCGCCTCTGTCGCGCGTTCAATGCTGCGCGCCAAGGTGGCAACTGATTCAATCGACGCGCCTAGCACGTAGTCAATCAGGTCGCGTAGGTGGCTCAAGGCGTCAAGGGCGTCTGCAATCGACTCAACAGCGGCAATCGGCTTTGCAACTGTTTCCGCCTGTCCAAGTGGCAATCCCCAAGTGCTGCCTGCCAACTGGCGTGACACCATAGCGCGCAAGGTCAAAGCGTGATCCCATGCCGCGCGAGATGAATCCCCTAGGGCCATAACGTCGGCCAAGCGGGCGGCGAGATCGGAGTCGCGGCAATGGTCATATGCCATAGCGGTTACGGCTTCGCGGCAAGCGGTGGTAGCGCCCACGTCACCCAGAGTCGCCTTAGCGTCGGCGATTGCGGTAGTCAGGCGGGCGGATTCTTTCCAAACAACGTTCCGGGCGTAAGCAGACATTTCAGACTTCCTTATATGGGCCGATGAGTCGGCGTGTGTCGGGCAAGATCGCCCCGTTCCCTTTCGGGTAAGTCCTAGATAGGGCCGATTGCGGCAAGTGTCAATCCACCTTGGGCCATGCGATTGCGTTTTTTCACGCCACCCCCACCCCGGCGATTGCGCCAACGCCACCTGACCCACGCCCCGCCGATTGCGGCAGATCGGGCTTCCCGGGGGTATGACTCGAGTCCGGTTCAGTTCGCATCGGCCGCGCCGGTTTGAACAGCTCGCTCCGCTCGGGCAGCGATTCGAGGTTTTCGGTTCGGTCCGGCTCAGTTTGCGAGTTTAAGTGGGCGCGCGTTTAGATATCCTTCGAATCCGTATGGCATCGAGGCCGTGGCACGCAAAGGAAATTACCTTTTGGTTCCACCCGCACGAATCGCACAAAGGCGAGGCAAGAGTGTGTGAGGCTGAATTGAATCTGACGGGTTTATTCCGCCGGGTTCCCCTCAGGCCCCTTTCTGACGGCTGTCCCGCCACTCGGTCGGAAGATTAATACTTACATTCTCTTTTTATAAATGAATCAAGTAGCGAGGTCTAATGGGTGAACTCCTCAAGGTATGACTCGCCCTATAGGGCAGGCTTGCATGACTCCGGGTATGGAAAGATTTAGACGGCGACATTGCATGTTAGTGGCTTTACTTATTAATCTTGTAGGTGAGTGGCGCCACCGCCGCCCCAGAGGGAACCCCTCAATTCAATCGCCACGCGCCTGCCCCAGATTCAACCCCACCCACCGACACCGCTTTCAACCGCGCACGCCCGCCTGCGCACGAAACCCAGCCGATTCGCAGCTCCCTTGAAACCATTGGCGGCGGCCACGGCGGCACCATCAACCTTGGCCTCCCCCTCCGACTTCGACCGCTCAGCCACCTTCGGCGATTCACCGCTGCCTTCGCTGCGCTCAGTTGCGGCTCTGCCTCTCGGTGGCCTCGCCCTCATTTGAGTCGCTTGCCCACCTACCGAATCCGCCCGGCCTGCCCCTCCCCCACAACGGCCACTGGCGCGCCTTGCTCGCTTCGCTCGGCCTTGACACGAACCGAGTCGCTGTCGCACTTCGTGCTCATCCAGCCGAAGCTGCGCTTCGTCCGGCTGGGCACTAGCTTGTTGCGACACGGCCCGAATCAAGGCGGGCACTGGTAACCGTCGCGTGGCCCCTCGGGGCTTTCTGGCCGGGCGGATTCCATCTGAATTCGAATCGACAAGCTCCCTTGAAACCATAGCCGGCCCATCAGTGCGAGGGCCACGGCAATGGCACCATCGACTCGCCCGAGATCAGCCAGCGGCACCAACAACGGGTTGGGCAGCGGGATTTCATCTGAGTTCGACTCGGTCGAGCCGGATGCAAAACACGCGGCACGGGCTTTAAGGGCAGGGGCCGCTCTCGATCGCCTTGTGATTCGCATCGAAGATCGCAATGAAGGCACCTCTCGGGGTCAGGCTTCGAATCAGGGCAGCATCGGCTCCGCCATGAGAAGCGCCGGATCGCATGGGCTTGACGGGTCGCCTAGTCGGCAGCACGAATCCATTGCCAACCCAGAGGCAGGTCAGCTTGCGGTAGGCGTCGCGAGGGGCCACGTGTTTGGGATACGTCGGATGCGAATCACCTTCGGGCAACCAGCCGCCAAATTCAAACGGGTGAAACGTGAAGTCGGGCTTTCGCCAGAGACTCGAGATAACCGAGACCGGGTTCTCTGTCGCATATGGGATGCCGAGTGCATCGGCGATCGAATCGCAAGCACGAACCATCCGCATAGCTTCGGATTGAAAAGCCGGATTGGCTCGCCATTTGCTTCGAAAGTGACTCGAGCCTGAAGTCGCCAGATCGGTGCAGGGCGGGAAGCCAAGGAGAATCACTGGCCGACTCAACCCTTTTGACGGCTCCTGCCGCCTGTTTTCCTTGTGCCGCTCGATGATCGACTCGACCGCCCCTTCCGCCTGCGCATCCCAAAGCACGAAGTGGATCTGCCCTCGACCGAAGCGAACGACTCGCTCCCACCTGTGCCCGCTGTCGTAGCACCACACACGATAACCAGCGGCTGCCCACGGCTGTGCCGCGAATCCGCTTCGCTCGTAAAGGCAGATCACGTCGCCCAGATATTCCGATTCGTCTTGCACCTTCGCCACCTCCTGTGCGGATTGAAAACACGTGGAACCAACGTCCCAGATTCCCCCGGTCGAGTCAACCACCCCACACAATTTAATCCGCCTTGGGTGACGACTCAGCGAAAAGCCGCGTGGGCCCCCGAGCATTTGCGCAGCAAATGCGAGGGGTAATGGCTGCAGGGCGCCCCTTGACTCCCTCGAGTCGCCAGAGAATCGACCCGTGGCATCCCACAGCGCAGCTGTGGGTGCCATGGGGCGAGACTCGCCCCGGCGACGAGAGGTAGTCAAGGGTCCAAGCGCCCGAAGCCATTAGCGGCTGCTGAGTCGGAACAAGCCACTTGACAAAGCCGCCGAAACCGCCACGATGAAAGGACTACCACGAACCGAAACCAGCGGCCTTAACTGGCCTACGAATCGAGGCTCACATGAACACACAATCCGTTAGCAGCGACAGCCAAGGCAGCCTAGTGCCAGACTCCCTAGGTGAACTCACGGCAGCCCAGCGACTGATTCGCAACTCCTTCCACCACCTGATCGGCGACCTCTGGCTTCATGCCATGGTCAACAAGCGATTGAACCTGCGCGACGTCAAGGCGAATCCGCTGATCTACATGATCGACGACGACGTGCCGCTGCCGAACGAGAGGACAGCGCTGGCTTGGATTCTCGCATGCGAGTCGGGCATGGTCCTCAAGAGCCTCGGTGCCTATCCGAACGCCGAGCCTTACGGCAGCTATTCGTTCGTGCTGCCCGAATCAATCGCCCCCCGCTACTACGCGGTGCAGGACGGAGGCATTGACGGACGTGATCGCGAGTCGATTCACCTGCCAGCCATGGCCAATTTCCGTGGTGCGATCGGCCAGAAGATGCGTGAAGCCTTGGTCGAATCGGGTGCCGAGTTGCAGCCCACCGTCGTCGAAGTGCGGAACGGCCAGATCAACCAGCGGCGATTCAAGCTGCCGATTGACCTAGACTACAAAAGCGAGTCGATCAGTGACCTATTGGCCACGCGCGACTCACTGATGCGGGCCGTCGTGTCCCGCCCTCGGGTGGCCATGGATGCCTACCGACTCACACTCTGCACAGGGATGCATCTGCGCGCATGGACCAACTACGGACTAGCAGTTCGCACTATCCCAGATAGCATGCCATGGCTAGACTCACGTGAGTCGGTTATGATCGTGCCGGGCACCACGGGCTTCGTCAGCCCATACGTTCCGCGAATCAGCCCTCATGTGTGGTTTGGCTTCTCGCCGCAGCGCGGCCTGCTGTCCAACAATCGTCAAGCCCGAGTCGTTTGGGCTGCAGCCTATGTTGCGCACCGCATGGAGGCTCTGGCTATGTTCCAAGCGGCAAACGTGCATTACCAAGTCCCCGATTGGATGCAGGAACCGAACCCAGACTGGAAGGCGCAGCTGACCGAAGCCGGTCTGATTCAGACAGCCAAGGCACCAACCCGCAGCGAGATTGCCAACCGCGCAGCCTCGTCGATTCAAGACCTCTTCAGAAAAGGAGAAAACAAATGAGCGGCCGCAGAAGAATCGTAACACCGGACGACCTGCTGTTCAACAACCGCCCGCTGCAACAGGTGACTCACCACGGCTGGGCCAAGGCGATCGGTGACAAGGAGGACTTCAAGCAGCAGCTGCGTGACACGATTCACAACGCCAAGTCAGCGCCCTACCTGTTCGGTCCGACGCACACGCTGCCCGATCTGATTCAGGCTTATGGCTCTGCCTGCGTGGCACTCGACCTGCCGCAGATGAGCTGCCGATTCGTCCAAAGCTACGAAGTCAAGGTCGCCCTTGGCGATGCGATCGAGCCTCTGCGACTCGCTAAGTTCGCCAACATGTCGGTGTCGGATTACGCGCAGCACTCGAATTTCGATTCGGCTTACGACTTCGTGCTGGCCTGCACCCTGACGTCCTTCACCGGGACTCTGCCCTACTCGCAGTATGCCATGCCGTTCGGCTGCGTCGGACTCTATCCGACTCGGGCTGCGCTGTTCGCCTACTGCACCAAGTATGAGATCGGATTCGACATAGGCTGAGCCCGCGAATCAGCCCGCCCCGGCAAGTGTGATAGAAAAGCCACACTGTGACAATTTTATCACACTTGTTGCGCTGGCGGGTATCTGCTAGTCTTCACTTGGGCAAGTCTGCCCAGATTAACCATGCGAGGAACACAATGGACATTCAAACCGAATCGGCACTATTGCGCGTCACCGACTCAAGCGCCAACGCCTATGCCCGCCTTGTCTATGCCGTCACAGTTGAAGGCAAGACGACTCAACATGAGCACATCATCCGCTACAACAGCAAGGGCATCGGCCTCTTGATTCGCACCGCCCAGTTCTGCTCCCACAACGGGATTGAATTGAAAGTCCTGCCTCTCTGACTCGACCAACACAAGTCGGCCTGCCCGACACAACACAAGCCAATAGGCTCATAAGGAATCGACAAATGACAACCATCGGCCAAGACAACCCGTTCGCCAGCTTCGACTCGATCTTCCAAGACAACGGCGTGGAAGTCGCGCTGGCCCAGATCATCGACTCGAAGTCGGATCGCATCCGCTGCGTTCTCTCTGGGGCGCCCTATGCCACGATCGACTCGGACGAAATCCGCAATGCGCTGCAATCGTATCGGCGCGGCAATATGACGGCGACAACCGAGAACCTTCTCGACTCGTGGGACTTGCAGCTTCTGACTTTCTGTTCAGGCGTCGCCCCGTCGCTGCGGAATCGCAACCATTATTCGCTGGCCATGATCGCAGATAGCGGCCCCAACGGCGCTGCCCGAGTCCTGACCTACTACATGGCCCGCCTGATGTATCCCGTCCCGCACAATGCGACTCTGCTTTCGTCCACTAAGGCGACTGAGCGGATGCACTTTGCGCGCGAACTGTTCGACTCGCTGGCACAGGTTGGCTCTGACGGGCTGGCCGAGTCGGTTCAGGGTCTGGCTGCCTGCGACGCATGGCTGGCACTTGGGCGTTGGAATCGCCTTGGCCTGTTCCAAACGCAAGCCACGAAGAACGGCCTGTATGCCAAGCACAACGGCAAGATTCGCGGCTGGTTCATCGACCCAGAGTCGATGCCACGCACAATCGAGTCGGTCAAGGCAATCATTCGCGCCATGCAGATCATGCTGGTGGTTGCGACTCAGGACGGCCACCCAATTCCGGGCGAAGGTTCGCGCGAATCGCTCAACTTGCTGACCGACCTGCCGTCTGCATTGCCAGTGCCGCAACAGCCTGTGAAGCGCAAAGAGAACGACTCATACGCCGCGCAAATGGCTGAGATTGCCTTCATCAAGGAAATGAACAACCGTCCCGAGGTGCGAATCGCATGGTCTGCGACTCACGGCAAGGGCCATGTGGCGGGTGCGCCGTGGCACAACAGCCGCAAGGCACAGTCCGACTCGACCAAGGCGAAGGCCACCAAGGACGACTCGGCTAAAGAAGCCGCCAAGGCCAAGCGCGAAGCAGCCAAGCTGGCGACTCCCAAAGGGCGCAAAGAAGCCTTGGCCAAGGAAATCATGGCGGAAATTTTCGCCGCTAATTCAATCAAGTTTTAAGGAGCGGCTCAGATGCAAACCGAATCGAACGAATATGAACACGGCACCGACACCGACCGTCTGGAGCGTTTGCGTCGCTTCACCGACTCCCTTTCCCTGCAAACGCGGGGGGCTGTCGCAGGCGACCTGAACCTGCTCAAGGCGGACGCACTCGACTCGCAAGACCGTAAGGTGCTGGCTGTTGTCGAGAAGCTGAAGGTTCAGCCAGGCGTCCGACTCAACAGCGACGGCTCGATCGACAAGGGTGCCGTGACTTACGCGGGTGCCCCTAAGCGCATCGAGGACTCGGAGCTGATCGACCTGTCGGTGGAGCTTGACGAGTCGCAGATCGCAGCCGAGTCGATCATCACGAAGGCGCACTATTCGTGCCTCATTGGTGCCGCTGGTGCAGGCAAGACCTTTATGGTCAAGCGCGCCATGGCCCGACTCATCTACGGCGACGAGTCGATGGGCATTGAGCCTATGGGCCTGCGCAATCTGGGCGGCAAGCAAGGGCCGTCTATCGCAATCTGCGCCTTCATTGGCATTGCGAGTCAGGTAGTGAAGGAGACCTTGCCCGAGTGGCTCCAGCCAGCCTGCAAAACGATTCACTCACTCCTCGAATACGAACCGAGTGAGGAAGCCGGGCGCATGTTTGAACCGGCCCGCAACACAACGAATCGACTGGACCACGACCTGATCGTGATCGACGAAGCCTCGATGCTCGGACTCGGCCTCTGGCACAACCTGCTGGATGCAATCAAGCCGACCACGCGAATCATCTTGATCGGTGACTTGAATCAGCTGGTGCCCGTGGCCGACACGCCGTTCTTTGCTTACGCGCTGGCGGCTTCGCTCGATCCCGAGTCGCCGTGGAAGGTGGCTGAGTTGACTAAGGTTCACCGCCAGAAAGGGGTGGGGGGCAACCGAATCATCGAGACCGCACACGCGGTTCTGAATGGCAAGATGCCCGCCTTCGATGATCCCAAGGTTAGCCCGGATTGGCACGTCATTGGAATCGAGCTGCCGCCTCAATCCGACAAGGCGCACCGCATGATCTGCCAAGTCCTCGATCGACTGCGTGGCCACACCTTCGGCGACTCGACCCGCAAGACCTACGACCCCTACAACGACTTGGTTCTGACGGCTGGCAACGGCTACCAGCCAGACGAGTCCGGTGCCTTGGTGCAGCAGCACCCGCTGAACGAGTCGCTGGCCCGCATCTTCGTGCCCGAGACGGAAGAGAATCCCGCCTACCTAATTGACGCGGGCCGGGAAGTCAGGGAATACACGGTGGGCGATCGAGTCATGTGCCGTAAGAACGAACCGCATGGCACCAAGGATCGAGTCACAAACGGCACCTTGGGTGTGATCGAGAAGATCGAGCCGAACGCAGCATGGAACGGAGATCGCATGAGATTCGGAACCAAGCGCGAAGTCGAGAGCTTCCAGATTCAGCGGCTGGCTGAGGCCCAACAGGCTCAGGCGGACGAGCTGGCCGGAGTCGTGCAAGGGCAGGACACTATGGCAAGTGCCTTCGAGGCGTTTGCTATGGGAATCTCGAATGGCGAGACGGACATGTCGCTGGTCAACAGCAGGTCGGATCGTCAGGCGAGTCACTGTGTGACGGTGCGCTATAAGAACGGCGCGGTGCGCACCCACTCGACGGCCACGGAAGTCGAGGCGACGCAGCTTGCCTTTGCCATCACGACTCACAAGGCACAGGGTTCGCAGGCCGAGACGGTCATCATCGTGTGCCACCAAGCTGTGAGTCGGCAGCTCAATCGCGAGTGGCTCTACACCGGGATCACCCGGGCCAAGAGCCGAGTCATCTTGCTGTATACGCCCGTCGCTTTGCGGACTGCAATCGGCAAGCAACAGATCTTCGGCCGGAGTCTGAAAGAGAAGATCGACCGCTACCAAGCGGCACTTGGGAAAGGGAACCACCTTGTTCGACTCGAAGCAACCCACACCATCTTCGACTGATGGATGCGAGACGCGAGCGCAAGGGCCGAGGCCGGACGAGGCGAAGCCGAGTCCGGCCGAGGCTGCACCGGACGGCCCACGCGGATTGGCGGGTGACGCCTGCTTGAGTCCGCTTGTGTGCGCCTTGTGCAACTCGCCCCACAAGCTGTTCGGCAACACGTTCAACGAGACGAACTGGCGCTACGATTCGCTGCTCTGGCACCGTGTCTTGCAAGCGCCCGTTCACCTAGGTTGCCTTCAGCGACTCATGCGAGACACGCACTCGCTAACCAACATAGACTTCGGGCCGCTCATGCGGCGGCTCGGAATCGACCAGCCCCCAAGCCACCTGCGAAAGCGCGAGCCGAACCACCCGGCATACGCCTTCTGTCAGCAACGAATCGGAGAACCGAATGGATGAGACAGTCGCCCACGAGCGACTCACACAAGACCTGCTGATCCTCGACTGCGTCACACACGCGCTGTCCGGCACGGCCATGGTGAGTCAGCTGAACCTCGCGCCGGATGGGTCGGTGATCGAGTCGACCGAAGACGGCCTGCCACGCCCGGCCATGATGGTCACACACCGCGGCACCGCAGAGATGCGACTCAATGCCCTGCGCGTGGCCTTGGCACAGGGAGCCGCTAGCGTAGGCAGCGCCCGAGGCTATCAGATTCGAACCGGCTATGTGTGGCCCGCCACTTGGCGCTTCGGGATGCGCGGTGACGAGCCGGGAGTCGAACTGCCCGTCGACCTGCTGGTGCTCAACTTCGTGCCCGGCGGCAAGGCGACTCGCAGCAAAGCCGTATTCAAGAAACTCGGATTGGACAAGCTGGTGATACGATGAAAGCGCAAAACGAAGCAGCCTTCAAGCAGACGATTCCACCAGCCCGCCCCTTCACCTACGCGCTAGGCCAGACCGTGACAGCTCGCGGTCGCAAGGTGGCCGGAGTCGTAATCGGCAGGGCCGACTATCTGGCCGGGGGCGAGCATCAATACCTTGTCATGTTCAAGGTGCCCGTTGAAGTCAAGGCAGCGAATCGCTGGCGCCGCTGGTGGCACAGTGAATCTGAACTCAAAGCATCCAAGGAGAACCTCCATGTCATACACGAATGAGAAAGACTTCGGCGCAGCGATTCTCTTCAAGCGCCAGCGGCCCGGCATCCGCATCCGCATGGGCGCCACTGGTTACGTCGAGGAAATGATTCCGCCGCTTGACCCGATGGCCTTGGCGACTCTGCCGGGCGATAAGTCTTGGCGCGATCGGGCAATCCGGCTGCTGTTCACGAACAAGCGAGTCGGCCCTGTGTCCATGATGATGGCCCACACGATCGAGGAGGCAACTGGCGCGCCGCTGACTCAGGAGCAGGCCAAGCTGATCGAAACCAATGACCTGACCGGGATCAGGGCCATCTTCGAATCGACAAGAAAGGAAGCACAGCCATGAGCAACCAAGACCACGACAGCCAGCCGAACCAACTGAGCGGCGCTCAGATCGCCAACATTACCGAATCCGTTGAGACGCGTATAATGCCATCTCAGCCATCGCACAGCATGGGAGTAAAGACTGATGCGCATTTTTAAGCACACAGCATGGGAAGATAAAATGTGGCGCGGATGGCTGAAAAACGGCCAGAGCGTAGAGCTGTTCTGGGGGAAGACCGGGTTGGATTTTGGTGCAGGCATCCATATTCACAGCAATGATGATGACCTTGGCGATAGGATGCTGTGCGTAAAATTCTGGCGATTCACGGCTTTCTTGCCGCTTGGGATCGTGCCACATCCTTGGCCAGCAATGGACGGCCCGCAATGGTCAGCCTATGCCAGCGGCGAATATGGATTGGCGTTCAACTGGGGTATGTGGCGCAAGTCATTCGACTGGCCATGGACGCTGCACACGCTGGCTTATGAAATGCAGATGCCAGACGAATCGTGGCGCGATGTTTTCGACCGTTCCTCAGAACCAGCCAAGGAAGAGCACCCCTACACCTATGTGCTGCGAAATGGGGAAGTTCAGGAGAGAACGGCGACCATTTCAAAGCGCCGCCATGTGCTTACATACCGGGGATTCAAGAAGGTCGGCTGGCCCCGCTGGGTCAAAGAGAGCATTGACGTTAAATTTTCCGGGGAAGTCGGTGAACGGTCCGAGTCTTGGAAGGGTGGCTGCATTGGTTGCAGCTATGACCTGCGACCTGACGAGACGCTGGGACAGGCGCTGCGCCGAATGGAAGCCGAAAGGAGGTTCTGATATGACTGACACCACCACCGAATCCGTTGCTGCGCTACCAATCGAAACTGCACCGAGGGACGGCACGATGCTGCGCCTTCTGGTGGACTATACTGACGAAGGTGAGAATCCCTTGGAGGACGCGTATCAGGCTTGGACTATCGGATTCAACCAGCTTTCAGACACCGGAGTCGACGTGTGGGAGTTTGCGGGCTGGAGTTGGGAGCAAGACTGCTTCACGGCTGGCATTGGTAGGGTTATTGGCTGGCTTCCGTTCCATTCTTCATCGCGTGGCCTTGTCGCCAACCAAACGCCCGATTCTTTCACCAACGCTGATAGCTGCCAGCCCACGCGCACCTATGCGGACGGGATTCGGGATGCGGCTGCGGTGGCCGCTGAATATGTGTGCCTGTCTGCAACCGAATGCAGCTATCATGACGCAGGATGGGATAGCGCAGCAATGTGTATTGAAATAGCAATCATCGACCTCATCAGGGATAAAGTCATGAGTGACCAAGAAAATGAAATGGAGACTAAAATGGACTTTGGCGACTCTATTCGTGCACCGAGGGACCTTGCCGCCAGTCAAACGCCTGATTCTTTCGCCAACCCACTGAGCGAGTCGAAACGCAAGCGTCTTACCGAGTGGCTCAGCGAGACGACGATTCCGGTCGGCGACCCTGCCTCTGAGACAGAGACGGTCTATCGCCAGCGTCACTTCTGGATCATGCCGGAGTCGGAGTTTGGCTTGATCGTCTGCGAACATTGCGGCCTATACTTCAGCTACCTGAATCACAAGGTCCACGACCTCAACTACTGCGGAGAAATCAAATGACCGACTCGAAAGAAACCAACGACTCGAACGACATGACGAACAACGCCCTCACCAGCCTGTTCGCCACACCAGACCCTGAGCCTGAGTCGAATCTGGATGCGGCGATCGACGCTGACGGTCAGCTGCTCGGTGCCCTCGGCACTCCGATTCAAGAGGGCGAAGCCATGAGCATCTACGAGCTGGCTGTCACCGAGGTCAGCAGCCTGCCTGCGATTCGCTCTCGGGCCGACGCGATCGCCAGCAAGTCGAAAGCCTTCACCATCACCGAGGCCGAGGACGTTCAGTCGGTCTGCGATGCACTCGACTCGATGATCGGGGGCGACAACCGCCTGACTGGCTTTGACCTCGCACAGGTTCGCAACTATGTGCAGATGCTGATGGTGACTCTCAAGGTGAATCCCGAGTTCGGCTCGATCCTGCTGGACCGCGATGTTCGCAATGTGATTCGCTTCGCTCGCCAACAGTATCTGGAGGCGGTCGCCGTCAATGGGATCGCCGAGACCAAGAAGGCGACTCGCTCGGTCAAGTCAGGTAGCACGGCGGCCAAGAAGGCAATCGAGGCAAGCAAGCTGGCGAAGGCGAATGAGATTCTCGCCGACATGTTCAGCGGCTTTGGCAAGGTGTGAATCAGATGGAGGTTGACATGCACATCAGCAACGAGATTCAGGCAGCGGGCGACATGATCGAGGTGCCCCACGCTGTCGGCACTGAGCCGCTGCCCATCATCACGAGTCACTCGATCGACGGCACCTTCGCCTATTGCGAACGCAAGTTCGAGTTCTCGCACGTCTACCAGCAGATTCCGGAAGGGGGTGACGCAGGACTCGCAGCCGAGGTAGGCACCGCGCTGCACGAAGCGGTTCAGGCATGGGCCAAGGTCTGGCTCGACCCGCGCAGGCCGGAGTGCACCGAGTCGCAATGGGAGGAGGCAGTCGATGCTGGCTTCCTTGCCCTGATCGAGTGGTGGCCTTTCGTGCAGGAGTCGATGGAGACGGAGCGACGCACCACCGCCTCGGTGCAGCGCAGCCTCGGGCAGTCCTCGATTCTCTTTATGAACATCATCGAGGCTCGCTTCTGGAACGACTACGAACTCATTGAGTTGGCGGACGGTTCGCTGGCCATTGAGATTCCGTGGCGCATCATCCACGAGTCGTTCGGCACCATCAGGGACACGGCCGGGCGCGAGCGCATGCTGATGACTCAGGGCAAGATCGACTTCGTCTTGCGTCACCGCGAAACCAAGCACATCCGAGTCTTTGACCTCAAGACGACCAACAAGCAGAAGGACATGTATGACGCCTCGTTCCGATTCTCGGGGCAGGGTCTGTCCTATGCGGTTGTCTTGGGTGCCGCGATCGACTATCCGTGGCGCGAAGAAGGACTCGATGTGACCTACATTCTGGCTTCGTTTCTGACGATGGAGGTTGAGACTCGCAGCTACTACATCAGGCCGAACGAAGTCGAGGACTACCTGCGAGGCAAGCATGACCGACTCACGCGCATGGCCCAGAATTTGAAGCGCCAGTTCTGGCCGCGTCGGACTCACGGCTGTGACAACTTCATGCGGGCCTGCCCCTACATGGACGTGTGTCACCGCTCTGATTCGGACTTCATTCATAAGTGGTTCGCCTTTACGCCCGAGTTCAGCGAGCGGACTCGCATCTACGAACCGCTGTGGATCTTCGCGGACTGAGCGCCCGCTACAGCACACAACCGAATCGCAAGAAGGAACTTGACAATTATGAAAAAACACCCTACATTGATCGGACTGCATGAGGCGAGTCACAAAGCTACTTCGCCGGGTGCGCCAACCGAAGTCTGGGTTCCGACCTCAGACGCAGCACGAACCGCCTACCGCATCCCGTGGCCGACTCGTCACATGCAGCCGCACGGGATTATGCCTGCCACCAACGCCGCAGCCGGACTCTGGTATTTCCTGCTGTGCGCGCACCAAGCGGTTCACACAGTGCCGACTCAGATCACCGTCACCGACGAAGAAGATGTTCAGGTGAACCTCAACAACGTGGCCCGCAGCGTGTCGATGGTTGCGGGTGTGACTCTGCAAGAGATGTTTGACCCCGGACTCTGGCGCGCTGCGCAAGCCGAGGCGAAAGCAAGTGACATGGCTCTCGACCACCGAGTCAAGTCCTTCATTGAAACAGGCGGACAAGTCGCCGCCAAGTATGATCGAGACCCCGATGCCCACACTTGATACGATTCCCGAGTCCGCCTCACCAGTCCACTTGCTGCTGATCGCCTCGACCAAGCTGGGCAAGTCGACCTATGCGGCTCAGGCTGCTGTCGACGGATTCAACTTGATCTACTTCGACGCAGACAATGGACTCTCTGCTCTGCTCAACACGATCAATGCCGAGAAGAACGCCGACGAGATCAAGAAGCGAGTCCACTACTTCAACTTGACAAACCCGGTGTCCTTCACCATGGACTTCCTGCGGTCAACCACGAAGAAGCCGATGCAATGGGTGCCCCGCCTGAATCGCAAATGGTCCGCAATGATCGACGGCATCAAGCCGGACGACGACGTGTGGCTCATGGATGCGACTCAGGTGCCATCGCACTACATCCTGTGCCTCGACACTTGGACTTCGTGGGCGGCTGATTCGCAGCAGATGCTGACGGCAGGGCAATCGGCGCCCCTGCTCGACGGCACCGACCAAGGAGTCTACGGCGAGGCGAAGGCGCTGCTCGACTACACCACCAACATGCTTCAGCGATTCCATGCGCACGTCATTGTGCAAGCGCACCCGACTCGCTACGAGATCTATGACAAGCCCAAGAACACACTCGGGAGTCAGATGAAGCAGAAGGACATGGTGTTGCTTGAGACGATCGAGGTTCCCATCTCGTCGTCGCGAGTCCACGGACTCGAGATTGGCAAGCGCTTCAACCACATCGGCTGGCTCGAAGTCAACAGCCTCGGCGGAACCGACATTGACTTCACCCGCAAACCGAATCGGGTTGGCGGCGGACCACCCAACAAGAAGGCAAAGACGCGCGACCTGCCATTTGCCTCGCTGACCGGAGTGCCGCTGCCACCGCCAAGCGAGTCGGATAACAACTGGTTCCAAGTGGTCAAGCACTCGGACCTTGTCCCGGCCAAGAAATAAGGCAGGCTCCGGCCTGTTACGAATCGGGCACGCCAAGGTAAGGTGGTGTGTCTGTATGCGCGGTCACGAGCGCCACTGGTGACTTTCACAACCAACTGTCTAAAGGACTCACACTATGAGCGATCTGCTTTTCACTTCGTTGATGGACCTCGCAACGACCGATACCTCCGAAATCAAAGCGCTTCGGAATCGCCTTCAGCCCGAAGGCATTTACGTCGTCGCGTTTACGGAAGCGAATCTACGCGAGATTGAAAACCAAGACCCGTCGAAACCGCCGCGCGCTTCGCTCGGCTTCAAGGGCGTGGTCGAACACTTCGAGCCGCTCAAGGCCGACTCGTCCGACCGCGATCTGGTCGGCAAAGCCTACAACCAGTTCGAGACCATCTGGCTGTCGGACATTGCCGAGGCGATTGGCCTGCTCAAGGGCCGCTACGAGTCGGCTCACCTGCCCACCGCTGGTATCCCCGGCGGCATCGAGGGCCACGAAGGCTGGATCGACGGCGTGATCGGCAAGCGTGTAGCGATTCGCGTTCGCCACAAGGTGGTCGGTGACGACACCCGCGTGTATGTTGACTGGCTCGGCGCGAAGGCGATGGAGAAGGTCGGACTCGCATGGGAAGATATGGGCCGCGAAGCTGTCGACGGCCGGGGCAACCCGATCGAGATTGCGTAAGCAAACCAAGCAAGAGTCGAGGGGGCGGGCAACCGCCCCCTCTTTTAATTGAGGCACCAGCAAACCAGCGGAGAATTTGACATGGCCGACATTACACCAGAGTCGATGCGCCGCGCGAATGAGACGTTCCGTGCGGCTCAAGCTGCGAGGGCGGCGAAGCGCAAGGGATTCATTGCGGGCACGGCGCAGCATAGGCTGGTCGTGTCGGACACGGACAACCGCGTGAGTCACACCGTAATGGCTACCTTGCGGACGCCAGCTTACGGCGAATACTTCGTGGTCTACGCGTCGCTGCCGAGCGGAATCGACCAGACCAACTGGCAGGAGCCAACCTTCTATGGCATGGCGCCGACTTACTTTGGGCCGTCGTTCGGCCACCTGCGAATCCCGATCACCATGAGTGTCGCCCGCTACACCCTGCCAGCCGATCTGACCTATGTCGGATTCGACTTCCTCGGCTGGACCAAGCAGCCGCACAAGATCGACGTAGCGGCTGCGCTCACCCAAATGGCAAAGGGGCTGTTCGCCCCGCGCGATTCCAACGAGGTGTCCGATGCAGCGTCCGCCTGATAGCAAGTGCGAGGTGCTTTGGTTCCTCGACCGATTCGGGCTGCCCGGCAAGTATCGCCTGCTGTGGGCGCAAATGGCACGCGAGGCCGGAATCAAACCAACCTCCGTGAAGTTCGTGTCCCTTCACTCCATCTTGAAGGGCCAGCTGCTGACTCGCTATGCCAGCCGCAAAGCCCCGACGTGGGTGCCCGAGCGCGAGGCTCAGCTGCGTCAGGCGATTCGAGCACAGATCAAGTTGGCAGGCCCGAGCCTCAAGTGCGTCGTGCTCTCGGCGCCGGAGTCGCTCAGCATAATCGGCCTGCACCCGGAGAACGCAACCCTCAACAAGCTGCGCGGGTCGGTCTACCAGATCGACGGAATCCCGCACTTGGTGATGCTGCCCATGTCGGCTTGGTTGACTCAGGTCACCAGCAAGGACATTGGTGCAGCCAACTACGGATTGGAATCGGGCGAAGCCCTGTCGGCATCAGCAGCGGCCGTGACAGCTGCCTTGAATCAGAGAGGAGACCATCATGACGGAAGAGGACATTCGGCGTTTGGCGAGTCCGTTGCGCAGCTTTCAGGCGGACCTGCCCACGGTGTGGTCGGAGTATCCGCTGCGAATCTTGGTGCAACTGGCGCAGGCGGCACTGTCGCTGACTCTGGCGGCGGTGACATTCATGGCGACGGGGGCGATGATCTACCTCATCTGGCACGCGTTCGTGGTGGACACGTTCTTCATGATAGCGGGTCCGGCGCTGTGCGTGGCGGTGATGGTGGGGTTCTTCGGCGGTCTGGCGACTCTGACCCTGTTGGGTTCGGCTTTCGAGAGCCTGATGGACTGGAGCTGACCGACGACGACGAGGACGAGTCGGACTCAGATGAGGGCGGCGAGAGAGCGGACGGGGACGGCGAGGGCGAGGACGAGTTCGAAGTCGACGACTCGGATCCCGACGCCTTCTGGTATGAGCCGGTGATGGTCCCGGTTGGCAAGATGATGCTTCGATTCGATAGCCGTAAGCTGGCCCGGATCGTCAACGGCGAGAGTGGGAGTTTCTTCGATGCAATTTGAATCGGATCTCTTTGCCTTCGAGCCTATCCGCACCATCTGCGACCGGGACGACACCAAGCTGGAAGCGGTTCGATTCCTCGCTGGCTGCGTGCTTATCGCAGTTGACGTCGAGACGATTCCTCACATCACCAAAGCCAAGCGGCCGCAGCCGTTCATCATGACCGTCTGCTCTTACACGGGGCTGACGGCAGCTGGCGAGATTCGCTCTTACGCCTTCCAGCTTAGCCGTCAGAAGTCGGCGCTGATCGACCTGCCCGTTGACTTCGCCGAGTCGCTGCTGGCAATGCAGGCGATCAACGCCAGCCCGGTCCGCAAGGTGCTGCACAACGGAGTCTACGACGCGGCGTGGTTCCTGCGCTACGCGGTGCCTCTGGTCAACTACGCCTACGACACCATGACCATGTGGTGGAGTCGCTATCCCGACCTGCCCAAGACTCTGGACTTCGTGTCGTCGGTTCTCCTTGACGATCACGCCTACTGGAAGATGGGCCGCAAGGAAGAGGACTTCGTGAATCACACGCTCTACGCGATGAAGGACACGGAGACGACCTTGCGCTGCGCCCTGCGACTCATGCGCTGGATGCTCAAGGACGAGGACATGCGCAAGAACTTCACGGACGCGCACCGCCGCTGTCTCATCGGACTCGGCATGTCGATGAAGGGCATGGAGGTTGACGTTGACAAGCGCGCAGGACTCGAGTCGGATTTGCAGGCCGAAGCGGAAAAGACGCTCGCCGCCCTCGTGTGGTTGGTGGACGACCCCGAGCTGAATCCCAACTCGGTGCCGCAGATGAAGCAGCTGTTCTATGGCATCCTTGGGGCGCAGCCGCGCAATGCCAAGGGCCGGGAGCTTAAGCGAGTCACTGGCAATGCCAAGGTGTCCACCGGGGCAATCGCGCTGAAGGCCATGAAGGCGGAGCATCCAGTAATTGCCCGAGTCATCAAGGCCCTCGACGATGCCAAGCGCCCTGCGAAGCAGCTGTCGAACGTGATGGGACTCGAGTTCTGTGATGGTCGATTCAGAACCAGCTACGACGGCATCGGCACGACGACGACCCGCTACAGCTCTCGCAAGGACGCCTTCGGATTCGGCGGCAACGCGCAGAACATCCGCAAGAAGTATCGCAAGATTCTCCGGGCTGACCCAGATAGCTTCATCCTTGAGATTGACTTCTCGGCTGCCGACGACGTGTTCGTCTCTTACGAGTCGGAAGAACCAAAGAAGATTGCATTGGTCGAGACGGGCAAAGACACCCACTCGTTCAACGCCTCCGAAGTGTTCTTCAACCACTGGACTTACGAGTCGGTCGTGGCTGGCAAGAAAGCGGATGATCCGCGTGTCGTCGACCCAATCACTGGCATCCGCCAGATCACCAAGAAAGCGACTCACGGCGCCAACTACCTGATGGCTGGTATGACTCTGCTGATGAGTGCCGGGCGCGAGGCGATTGCCGGGGCTGCCAAACACCTCGGCCACCACGACGCGGACAGGTGGACGACAGCTCGACTCGCTGAGTTCTGTGAGTGGCTCGATGAACGCTACCGCATCTACTATCCGCGGTTCGCAAGGCACGGAGCCGACTCGTTCTACACCGATCTGGCCGTCGGCCTTCGCCGTCACCAGTCGTTCACCACCATCTTCGGCTACCGCCAGAGGTTCACCAATGACCCCAACGACCAGTCGACTCTCAGAGCTTGCGCAGCTACAGTTGGCCAAGCAAACACCGCCGGACGAGTCAACATGGCGCTTGACGAACTTGAGCTTGGAATCCGAATCCGCAAGTTCAGGGACGGTGAGGCGCCTGATGGAGACGAGCCACCTATGCCCGTCGGCGAGTCCACGTTTGGATGCAGCCTTCGTTTCCAAACACACGATTCGATCACCTATACCATCAACCGCACTCATCCAGCGTGGCAAGCTGGCGTTGCTCGAATCCTACATGTCATGCGCCGACCAGTCGTCTGTCGCGGTCGAACCATACATCTTGGAATCGAGGCGGACGTTGCTTGGCGCTGGGCTGAGGATGCAAAAACCATCGGCTCTGTGGTTGACATCGAGTCGTGGTTAAAAGACTGTGATGTGCGTAAGGCGGGTTGACTTAAACCTGACGGGCTAACATGCTAACGACCGAGGCGCGGATAACCCGCGTCTGAGGCAACGCCATATCGAGGAGCGAATCATGGCTGACACTAACTCTTACTACACAGCGGAAGCTGCTACGCTTCAGAGTCCGCTGACCTTCGCCGCAACCGCCGCCAGCATGGTGACCGCTCAGGCCCATGTGCAGTCGGTCATCAATTTGATCGCAACCGAGGGCCGCAGCGAATCGGAATTCCGTCTGTTCTTGGACGAGATGCGTCCGGCCGCGCGGCTTTCGATGGTTGCGATTCTCACCGCGCTCAAGGCTTCGCTGACGTAAGTCGGCGGAGTCGAGAGTGAGATAACATGGGCTCGAAAAGGAAAGAAAGGAAGGTGAGTCGTGACTGACCTCAAATCAGATATACTCGCTGCGAGCGATGGTCAGCTGGTCCGGGCGCTAGTCCAGTTGCCAATCACAGCTGGTAGTTGGGCACAAGCCGCAGCCAACGTGCAAACAGTGATGGATATTATTGCTGTTGAGGGATCAGATGGGAATGACGCTTACCGCGGATTCTTTGACAGCATGTCACCCGCAGCTCGGCTGCTGCTGTATCGGCAGCTCCTTAGCTTGAAAGTGCGAATGACCGCCTCCTAAGCGAATCGCCTAACCCGCAACCGCCTGCACCTTGAAACCCAGAACAAGGACTCAACTATGACCGACGACTCGCACACCCCGCACACCCCCTCGACCCCAGCCACCGCTGCCACCGGCAGCCACCACAACCTCGGCCCGCTTGAGGCGATTCAGTTCAAGCACGACTGCCTCAAGCCCTACCTGCATTTCATCGTGCGCCCAGAGTGCACCGAACACATGTGGCGCGACCACGACTGGCGACTCGATGACCCTGAGTTCATCAATGCCGTCAAGGGCTTCGAGGATGTTGAGCCTCTGAGCCAGCCCGATGTGATTCTCTTGAACGGCCCGGCTGGTTCGGGCAAAGGCTGGCTTGGCGAGTGGCTCCAGTCCGACGAGTCGAATCTCGACTGCGTTCGTTACTTCCCGACGGAGAAGCTCTATCAACTCATGCGCTTGCAAGAGCTGCCGATGACTCGTGAGCTGTCTTACGACGAATTCAAGACGCTGCCTTACGGACGCGAGCGACTCATTGCGGCCTCGCACGTGTTCCGCCAAGTCGATCTGCACGTGTTCAACCGCATGATTACGAACAGCCGCGCCTACCAAGAGTCGAAACTGGCGGTGATCGACAACGTCGGTTTCGTCAATGAACTCGAGTGGTTCCAGAATCATTCGAATCGCTGCGCCCTGCTAACGATCGTGCAGCCTGCGAAAGAAACCAAGCGCTGCGGTGACTACGAGCGAATCGCAATGTTCGGCGACCAGTATCCCGACGACAGCCGGTTCGCATTGGAGAATCCGGGTGGTCATCATTTGCGCTGTTACGACAGCGACCAAGCCAAGTGGGCGATTCAACAGCTGATGAACGGCCTTGAGCCGTTGGCTCTCGGCAGTCGAGTCGCTGAAATTGGCGAAATCCTGAGGGCCGCGAAGCGCCCAGAGCCGGCGGTGACTCGTGGACTTTTCAAACCAGATGGGGTCAGCGCCGATGGGATCAGCACCAACGAATCCGGATCTGTCCGCGGCGATTGACGTGCTGGCCGGTTTCACAGCCGACTCGGCTATCCCACCAAGCGACCTAGGCACCGACTACATCCTGCCCGGCAGCTGGGCCGAGTGGTCCTTGGCGGTAGCAGGTCAGCCTCGATTCAAAGCCTCAGGCTCGGTGTTACGCCGGGCCGAGGCGCTTGGGGCAGCAGCTGGTATGTCAAACGAGTCGGCTGTCTCGATGCTCCTGTGGCTCGGTTCAGTCGCAATGCTCAACTACACATCGGTCAGCTGGGAGTCAGGCATATGGCACCCATCTGGCCTTGTCATTGCGGCAGTTGAGGACGACGAGGTTCCGATCGACACCATCACCAGCAGCTTCATTATGATGGCTCGGCGACTCGGTCTGGACCCAATTCAGGACACCGTGAAGGAGGGGCCAAGTGGACTCATCTCAAGACTCGAAGGCAGCAGACCTAGGCCCGGCAAGCGCGATCAGCAGGCGGACCATGCGAGCCTCATCGAGATTCTCAAGATGGATCTGAGTCACATTCAGGCACCGGAACCTGAGAACATAGGCAACGTCCGCGGACTCATCTATCCGAGCGGTCGGGCCTTTCTCAGCTATCTCTATGACACGCCGTTCTTCAACACCCTCGATGAGCTGATTCAGCACGGTGCCCTGCATGTCCGAGGTAAGTTCGATAGCCATGTGATGAGTCAGGTCAACGTGTCCGCCTTCGTGCCGTTCTATCAAGGTGCCTTGGTCAACCTGACCCTCGACGCCCGAGTCCAAAACAACATGAACGCCTTGCTTCGGCAGATGTTGGTGATGTGGCCCACAAGCGGGACTCGCCGACACACTCGCCGGGGCAACATCGGCAGGGCACTGGCTGAGCTGGAGCATGAAGTGCAGGGCGGACTCGAAACCATCGCAGCGATCTTGCCACCGGCTCTGAACGCAAAGTCGAGTCGCAAGATGGCGAGTCCATACATTGCGCCGGGGGTTGGAGTCCGCTACACTTCGATCAACCGGGTCGAGCGACTCACGCGCATCGCGGTGGGCGCTATGTTCTGGCGCTTAGTGGACGGTTCAGTCGACTTCGACCTGACCGAGGACGACTACGCAATCGCGGACGTCGTCCTGCACGGGCACGAGATGGGCAGCCGACTCGTCGAGATTGCAACCAACCGGGGCAAGCAAGGGCACGAAGCCATGCGCGCTTTCATCCACTTGCTCAACGGAGACAGCGAAGTAGCCGAGTCGATTGCACAGGCCACCGACACCAAGTCAGGCACCTCGATCGTCGGCTCCCTGTTTGACATGTCGATTCTCACAGAGGAGGGCAAGCTGAGCGACGAATACAAGCTGGTGCTGGGAGGCACCATCGAGAAGCACCGAATCCGCTGGCGCTACTGACCAGCCACAACGAGGAAACCAGACATGAACGACATCTATCTGACTCACACGACGGATCAATCCAAGCTGAAATATGTGCAGGGCTGCACCTGCGTCTACTGTCAGACGGTCTCGACGCGCAGCATTTCAGAGTCGACAATCGACGAACCTCGCACCGTGTCCGGCCTTGGCTCGACTCCGCCTGTTCGCCGACTCCACCTCGGCCCGGCCACCGACTACGCCGACGTGCCGACCCGCCTGTATGCAAAACCGAATCGCATTCTCGAAGAGCACTTCGGCCTCGACCTCGACGACGGCATCGACAAGCCTCACGAGAGGCTGCTGGTTGGATTCGCCGTCGGCGTGATCGCCATTGCCGTGTCGGCCCTCGTGTTCTTCCTCGTCCCGTATTGGCTCGGCTAAGCCCCCGCTGTCGAGTCAATAAAGAAGGCCCCCGGAGCAATCCGGGGGCCTTTTGCATTTCAGGTCACTTTCTCACCGGCTCGGCGGGAACGCCGTCGTCGATTCCCCACACGCCGTAGCCGCCGTAGCGCCAGAGGGCGATGTTGTTGCGCGGAGTCTCAAGCGACTTGCGCAGCTGCTGAGCCGCCCGAGGGCTAGAGGCATCGCGAACGATTCCCTTTGCCCACGTCTTGAAGGTTCGCGGATTCCCACCAGCCTCCACATAGCGGTCGAAGTATTTGACCGGGTCGGGCATTTCACCGTCGGCAGTTGCCTTGCGAACGTCGGTGCGGAAGGCCATGCGGACTCGATCCATCCGCGCAGCATCCCGTTCAATGTCGCTCTTGTTCTGGTAGAACACCTCCAATTCGGCCTGCGCCCTGCGGCTGCGCACACCTGCGATTCGAGTCAGCGTATCCAGCCACGTCTGCGTCTGGGTGGTCACCTGCCCGTAGCGGTCAGTTTCGGTGCCGTCCAGCAGCATCACGGCCATGATTCCCTTCAGCATCCGGTTCGGCATTTCGCGCTGGATGTGCTCCAGCAGCATAGGGATTGCGTCGTCAGATTGCTGATTCAGGAAGGTCGAGGCGGTGCCAGTTATGATCGAGCTGACTCGCTGCATGGTGTCGATGCCGGGTGGCATCATGCCAGAGATAGCCGGAACCCGAATGTCCATGTCACCACGAGTCCAGAGTGCAATTTGAGTCAGCTCGCCAAGGCTGCCGTGCGCAAGTGCCCCGCCAATCGTCGGCCCGAAACGGTTATACATGCCGTCGATCAGATTCGGTTCGCCGGGTTCGCCTGTCCACTTGTCATGGTAGTCCATGATCTTGCCGACCCCATAGGTGCCGGGGACGCCGAACATGCTTGCCTGAATCGCAGCCTGCACCCCCATCGCCTTATACTGACCCTGCTCCATCCAGTGAAACATCTTTGTATACTGATTCACAACGTAACTTTGGAACAGCCCAAAGACGGAGCCGAACGCGGTCTGGTAAAGCTCAGGCCGATTCGAAGGTGTGTAGTCGGCGATTGCCGAGTTCGCAAACTCCCGAGCGAAGGCGTGACGTTCCGCCATCGTCTTGAGTCCTTGGTGGTCGGCGAGTCGCAACCCTGTGAACATGGCCATCTGCCGCGATAGGTTCTCCGAGCCGTCCGAGGCCCAAGCGAGCCACTTGTCCAAGTTGCCTGCCCACTTCTGGAAGCCGGCTTGCGAGTCGATAGCACCGATCGTCTGGTGATATTCGAGCGAGGACTGCACGGCGTCCCCGTGATTCACCATGTATTGCCAGTCCTTGTGACTCTTTCTGTGGGTCATGTCGCCGATAGCGCCCTTGATGATCGCCATCGAGTCGATCAGCGGAACCGTCCGGCCCTTCACCTTCAGGGCAATCGAGGCCGGAGCCGAGCCAGCTGCGACGCCTGCCGTAAGAGTCGGAATCAGACCCAACATGTTCATCGTTGCATGGGCCATAGCAGGGTCCCAGCGCAGAATCAGGTTGGTGGCAAGCGAGTTCAGTTTGGTCGCTACGGCCCGCACAGTAGCCGGTCGGTGGACACCTTGCGACTCCAGATACTCCGTCATGTTTGCGAACGGAGAATCTGCGCCAAGCTCTTCCGTCAGCTGCTTGTAGTTGCGGGCCTTGCTGAGTCGAGTCAGCGGAGTCCCGAACAGCTTGGCAACGTTGACGATATGGTTGGTCGCAATGTGCATCCCGCTCGAAGCGAGGATCTTGTCGATTCCAGCTTCGGCTTCGCTGACGACTTTCGAGAGAATCGCCGAGTCGCGGTAGGCCATCGAGTTCCCGGTGAGTGCCTGCTCCCATTCGTCGAAGATGGTCCGGCCGATAGTCGGGTCCACCTTGCGAGCCGCAACTGCGCGCATCCGAGCGAGTCGGATAGGCTCAGCCATGAGCGTCTGCACGGTTTCGTTGGCCTGCATCCGGAGCATGTCGCGACTCCATTCCAAGGCTTCGGTGAAGGCACCTACTCGGGTGTAGGCCCCTGTGAGTCCGCCGCCCTGCTTCCCACGCCCAGCAGTCGCAGACGAGTGGCCGTGGTCGATCCAGTCCATCGCCTCCTCGTCCCAGATGGTGCGAGTCGCTTCGAGTTCTTGGCGGCTCCGCACCGAGTGACCTGCGCCGAGTTCACTGAGAGTCCGGTCCTGAAGCATCTTGTATTCGGCAGCGGTGTCGGCAATGATGGTTCGCATCCGCACCAGCTGGTCGTTCGGGTCGAACACGAAGCCGACGAACTTCCCACGAGTCGAAGGTGCTGGGAAGAAGTGCTTCTTGGTTCCGATATCGCGCTGCCCACGAGCGGCTCGAATTGCGTTGGTGCCTTCACGAATCGGCTGCGTGATCTTCTCGAACGCCTGAATTGCAGAGAGCGCCTCGGTCGACATGAGAATCGGCTTGTTGAGGCGGGTGTTCATCATGAAGTCGCCGTCCTCAATCTTATCGACGCCAAGCAAGACCCGATTCGTCTCGGTGTCCAGCAGCGGGAAGGCCCACTTGCCGGGCGTGACCTCGATTGCCTCATCAATGTCCCAACCCGGGCGGAGACTCGCAAACTCATCAAGCTGCGCCGCAAGGTGGGCTTTGCCTGCGCTGTTCATGGCGGTGACGACTCCCTTCATATTCGTCGCCTCCATCAGATCCCGGAACTGCATGTCGGCAGCCCTGTTAGCTGTTTCATGAATGCGACTCGCAGCAAGGTTCTGCCCGTTGTCGCGAGAGAGGAACCGCTTGGGCAGGAATTCAGCAACCGCCTGCCCTAGGCCGCCACCGAGTCCAGTAGCTTGCTCGTTGATGAGTTCGTTGACCTTGCGAGCTTCCTGAATCCCAGGCGATTGCACCAGCAGGCGGGCCAGCTTGTGGACAAAGGTGTCCTTAGTGCGCTCCGTCAGAATCGCAACGCTCTCGGCCACGCGGGCCATCATGCGTTCCGTGTGCCCTCGATCTGCAAGCGACTCGATCGTCGACTTCGGATTGAAATAGGCCAAGGCCGGGCGCATGAAGTTGCCGTGCTTGTCGCGATTCCAATTCAGCAAATCACCCGTCAGCTCAGCCGACCCGTTGCTTTTCTTGGGCACAAGGTCAACCCCCTGAATCGACCGCGCGTTGAGCAGGGCTTGGTGCAATTCGTGGACGCTGCCCTGATCGCTGGCCGCATGGGCAAGCCAAGTGCGGAAGGTATCGCCCGCCGAATCTTCGAGACGCTCAAACGCAACCGGCTCAGGCAGGTTGAACTTGACCCGAATCGCATCTGTGATCTCACCCGTGGCTCCGACCTCACTGAGGATCGTCCGCGCTTTGATGCGCAGCGATTCGCGCTGAATGTCTGAGCGGGTCATCAGGCGGCCGCTCTTGTCGGCCCACTCGATCTGGCCGCCACGGCGCAGAATCTCGTCGGCCATGTCCAGCGAGAACCAGTCCTTTGCGCTGTCGCTGGTGAGTCGGAACTTAGCAGGCGTCTTGGGGCTGGCAAGGCGATCGACGTGCGCCCGGGCAGCCTCGATAACATGGAGTCGATCGACGTCAGGCAGCTTCGCGAAGTTGACCTTGTGGGCCGTGTTCCGCTTACGCAACTGGAGCGAAGCATCCATGATAACCTCGCCACGATTCGGAAGGTCGATAGCAACCGTAGTGCCCTTCTCGGCGAAGGTGATTCGCTTCTTGGCCTGACGCGGATCGAACCCCTCGGCAGCTGCCACGACTGGCGAGTCGGCCCGGAGCCACGTCCCGTTGACCAGAGCCAGCGGCTCCTGCTTCTGGAGTCGTGCGATGCGAGCCAGTTCCTTGCGGGCCTCAGCTGCCTGAGCTGTCTTGGACATGGCTTGGGCTTTTTCGCGCAACTTGACGAGCGACGACTCGCGCTGGCGCAAAGCAGCTTGCATACTATTTTGGGGGTAGCCGATGCTGGAGAGTCCGTGCGCGATTGCCGGGTCATTCCGGCCTGCTTCATCCACAAAGTAATGGAATTCCGGCGCGTTCTTCAGATTCTCGGGGATCGTGTCAACCCCTTCGATCCGCTTCGAGAACATGCGAATCCCAGCATTGGTCGCCTCCTGCTCAGCCGCCGTGCGCAGAGTCCGAATCTGGCTTTCGAGGGCGGCAGGTGTGTCGATTCCCTGCGGAGACGCCGACCGTGCAGCAAAGAGATACTGCGTGAGTTCGGCCGAATCCTCGTAGACTCGACCTTCGGGACGCACGGCACTGGGGTTCTGGAAAGCGCGACCGCTGACCATCGCATCTGCGACTCCTGCCATGGTGATGCTCTCGGCAGCGGTAGTGCGAACCTCGGCGCTGTTGGCGCCACGGCGCAGAGTCGCCCGTGCCTGCACCAGACCAACGGTAGCGCCGAGTCCCATGCCGACTCCGATCCAGAACGCATCCTCACCCCAGCCCTCGACGTTGATGACGTCGTTGTTCCACATGGTGCCGTAAATAACGGCCTCTTGGCGCAGCGCGACTCCAACATTCGAGGCGATGCGGCCTGTCAGGTATTTGCGACCTGCTGGGTTGTTCAACAGGGTGAACGATTCACCTGCGGCGGTAGCGGCCTTCTGGGCCTCAAGGACGCCGATACGGGCCTCTGTGGTCCAAGCCCGGCCAGCCTGCCATACCCGGCTGCTAGTGACGGCTGTTGACGCCGTAAGCGCCCCCACAAGGCGCGGCATGAGCAATGCCTCAGCCGCAACCACGGCGCCAATAGCACCGACGATTCCAGAGGCACCCTCGATCAGCGCCTCGTTGCGGCCGAAGTAGTCCTTCTCGGCCTGACTCGCCAGACTCCACACGTCCCCCTTGGTTTCGCTGAACCAGCTAACCGGGTTGATGGGCGACGACCAAACGTTATCCGTCAGGTTGATGCCGATGCCAAGAGTCGAACGCGCGATGTGCTCCAGAGGTCCGACTCCGGTGTTCATCTTGTTGACGGTGTTGAACGACTGCATCGAGACGCGATCCATCGTCGCCTGATCAATCGTGGGGATGTCGCCACGGCTCGCCGACGACTCGGGCAAGAACGTATCAAATTGCCCATAGTCGGTGCGACGGCCCGTTGTGAGTAGGTCAGCCATTTCGATTCCTTTCTGCTGAGAGGGCTGGGTTTCCCTCGATTGTCGAAGTTACTTGTTTCCGGCCAACTCACGCTGGGCGGCTTCGTAAGCGGCTGCGAATCCGGGAGTCTCCAGCAGACGGCGAGCGTCGTCAGCCGAACCGAAGCCAGCCTTAGCTGCCGTGCGTGCTTGCGCCTCGACACTCCGATCGAACATCCCGCCAGTTGTCCGCCGGATAGCTGCGCCGACTCCGCTGTTGACGATACCACGCCCAATCGGAGCCACGAAATTGAGCGGGACGACTTGACTCATATCGTCTGCGGCCATGTTCATGGTCTTGTTGAAGCTCGACTGCGGCGGTTCGGTGTCGGCCATTGCCCGGAGAATCGACTCGTAAGAGGCAATCGCGGATGGTAGCGCGCGCAGAGTCCGCTGGGCCGCAATCGTCAACGCAGGGTCAGTCGGCGATCCGGCATCGAGGGCTGCGTTGAGATTCGCAAACGTGTCCTCAGGCGACAGCTTGGCCTGCTTCGCATTGTTGATCACTGGCAGCATGATCTGCGAATACACGGCCTCCTTCTGCTCGGGAGTCAGCTCTGTCACCGTTTCCAGCACAGACCTAAACATGCGACTTGGGTCTTTGGCTCGTGTCAGAGACTCCTGAATGACAGCTTGTCCACGACGAGTCGAGCTTTCGTCTGCGATCGACCAGTAACCGGCCAGCGCCCCAAGCTGCTCTTGGGTGGCTGCGGCAAAGAGATTCGACGTAGTGCCGTGCCGCGAGTTGGCCACGGTGCCAAGCGCTTGCGCGTTCTCAGCGATCCATGTTGCATAGGCACTGCCGAGTCCGGGGCGGGTGGCATCGAGCAAGTCGTATTCGACCATGATCGCCTCCATGTTGACCATCTGCGCCAACTCGTCAGCCCGGGCCGGAGATAGACCAACCGACTCAGGCTTCTGAAGGCGAATGGCCTCCCAGACGTTTGGGTCGACTCCCTGCTGCTGGGCAATGTTGTTGCGAGCAATAGTGGTGGCCCGCTGCCCAATGTCGGATAGGCCCGCAGCTGTGATACCGGCCGCCTTGATCGGATTCGCCTGAAACTGCGGAGCCTCCATCATGATCCGGGTCGCGTCGTTGGCATTGCGATTCGCCATCTGCACCGAGTATTCTTCGAGGCCGATGCGAGCCGCCTGTTCGCGCAATTCCGAATCCGGGATCGAGTCACCCATGATGTCCCCGATCGACGCCATGCGCAGTTTCGAGTAGTGACCGTCGATGATTCCTTGCAGCTCGACGGCTTGCCCATTCGGAAGCGCCCGCGCGAATCCCTGCTTCTTGACAAAGCGCTTCGCAACGTAGTCTTGGACAGCGCCAGCGTCGACTGGAATCCCGAGCATCTGATTGCGCAGAATCGGTTCCAAATCGGCGTCGCCTGAGGCCCGAGCCTTAGCTTCCTGACTCACCGCAGCATCAAGGCGCTCATTGGCCTTGGTCAGCGAGTCCATCAGCACAAGTTCGCCACCGACAGTGCCAGCGTTCCCAATCATCTTCGATGCGAGTCCGACCTGAATCCGGTAATCCGCAAGTGCCCGGCCCAAGACCGTGTTCGGAGCCGCAGTCATGGTCAGCACCTCGATCTGATTCTGGGCATCGGCCAGCATCTGAGGCGCTTGCAGCGGAGCCATGGCCTGACTCAGGGTGAGCTGCATGGTGTCCTGCTCTTGTTTCATCTTCAGCTGACTCGCAGCTTCGAGCTGAGCCGGATCGACGGGCAAGCCGTCGGGCATGATTCCGCCGTTGGCCTTCACCGCCTGCAATTCCGCCGACGACATGGTGTTGAACATCAGATTGTGCTTAGCCTGCACCGAGGCAGCATAGGCAGGGTCAGTCACCTGCGGACTCCACATCGCAAGGTCTTGCCGAGTCTTGAGTGACTTAGCGCGCTCTTGCAGTTCGAGGTTGTTGTATTTGAAGCCGCCAATCTCAATCTCGCCGTTGGGAGTCGCAGGCGGAAGCGCCATGGACGAGTGCAGGGTGGTGAGATCCAGCTTGTCGAGTTGCATCAGGCGCAGAGTCTCAGACTCCTGAGCACCCTGCCGCATGAGACTCATCGTATCGACCTTGACCTTCAAGGCGTTCAGGGCTGTCTCAGACCCCAGCAAGTCAACCGACTGCTGCGCTTGCACCTGAGCGATTCGGGCCTCGGATGCAGCGAGGTTCGCATTGTGAGTTTGCCCAAGCACTGACAGGGTCTGGCTGGCTTCGGCCACTCGATTCTGCCGACCCTCGCGAGTGTAGTCTCGGGGATTCAGCATCTGGGCGCCGATCAGTTCGATCCGGTCGAGAAGCCCGCCATTCGCCAGCTGCTCGCTTTCGATTCGGGCCTTCTCGATATTGCCCAGCTGCGCCTGCACCTGCTGTGCCTGCTGCTGATAGAGAGTCGCGCTCTGTGCAATGGCATTGCGTTCGCGCTCAGCCGCCTCTGCGACTGCCTTAGCCGACGCGGCCGCCTTCGCCTGATGCTGGCCCATAGTAGCCATCATGTCACCGATCATCGACAAGTCGAATCCCATACCTGCGTTTTGTTCTTCGCCAGCCATGAGTCACCTCCTCTTTGTGAAAACGGCGAGCAGGCCGAGTCGACCCAGCTATCGCCCCAATAAAAAGCCGGTGAGCATCACACCCACCGGCCGATTCCTTATGCGTCCGCGGCTGACCCGTTGAACAGGGCCATGAGTCGATCAAACGAAGTCCCATCCTTGGCACTGGTCGCCGTGTTCGAGTTCGACGTGGTGAGCAGATCAGCCAGCGCCTGCATGAACGTCTGCGTCGTCTGGTTGTTGGTCTGATTCGACGTCTCGTTCGAGTTAGCAACCGAGGAGTTCGTGTTCGTCGAACTCTGGTTCTGGGTCGAGGTGCCCGTCTGAGTCGAGACGTTGGTGCCAGCGGTCGAGCCGACGGTGGTCCCGGTGCGGTCCGTCGTCTGCGAGTCGGTGGTGGCCTGCGTCCCGGTCTGTGTCGAGGTTCCGGTCTGCGTCCCAGTGTTGGTGCTCTGCGCGCCGCTCAGGCTCTGAATCATGCTGAGCAGATCGCCACTGAGGCCCTTGCTGATCCCGGCAATCTCGCTGGTGAGTCCGGTCTGCTGATCTTGCAAGATCTTCTCGCCGGTTGCCCGGGCACTTGCGTTGATTCCACCCAGCTCAGCCGCCGCGTCGTTGCGGAGTCGAGAGCCAAGAAGAGCCGCCATAGAGTTCCCGGTTTCGCTACCGCCGACAGCCGACATGGTGCTGTTGAGGCGCGACTCGAGATCGCCCATCGTGCGGCTGGAAGCCTGCCGTGTCACCTGATCCGCGAAGGCCACCGGGTCGAATCCCGGCGAAGCTGCCCGATCGCCGATCTGGTCGAGACGGTCCATCATGGCGTTCTGGCCAGTCTGGAATCCGCCAGCCCCGATCGTGCCTGACAGCAAGCTGTTCAGCTGGTTCATGATCTTGGCGTCGAATCCAAGGGTGCGGCCGAGCGTGCTGGTCTTGTCCGACGACGACTGATTCGTGCTGGTGTTGCTCTGCCCAGCCGAAGTCTGCCCTTCGTTGACGCGGGTGGTGTTGTTCTCGCGAGTCGAACCACGCGTCGAGTCGGTGGTAGTGCCACGCGTAGCCGTCCAGCCGCGGTCGGTCGAGTTGCTCTGAGTCGAGCCAGCCGTGGTCGTGTTAATGGCCTGCTCAATCGTCTCGTCCGTCAGAGTGCTGGACGCACTCTCTTGGGTTTCGGTGCCGGACTGGACCTGATTCCCGCCGCTCTTGTTGCCGCGCAGTGCCCCAATCAAGGAGCCCGCACCAGCTAGGATATTACCAAGGCTCATCTGAGTCCCTCCTGATTACGACGCTGTTTTCCAAGCACGGACGTGCAGGTCGAAGTTGGTGTTGTTCACCAACACGCGGTTGCCCGACGTGTTGAGAATCGAAAGCCCAGAGGCAGCCAGCCGAAGCTTGATCTGGGTGGCCGTCATCACGGCCGAGAGTCCGTGGTCGGCCCCGTCGGCAGTCGATTGAGCCGAGATCGGACCGTAGTGTTCGTCGACTGCGTAGCCATGAATCGCCACCTTGCACTTGAGGTAGAACTGCATACTGTCCGGCAGGCCGCCGAGTCCGTGTGTGAGCGTGTGCGACGAACCGCCCGTCCACGTCGAGACGTTCGTCGTATACGCGTGATTCACGTCGGCAATGGTCGCCAGCACATCACCGTTGCCGCGCTGAGGCTTTCCATCTTCGCCGAGTCGCATCCGAATCGAGCTGTTGATCGCCAAGCGCAGCTGCTTAGTGGTCGGCTCAAAGTAGAGTCCGGAGGTGTCGGCCCCGTCAGTGATCTTGAAGGCCGGGTTAGCCACCCCGCCCCCTTGAGTCGCCGCGAATCGCAAAGCATCCTGAGCCGCCGTGAACAGGTTGTTGATGTTCTTGCGTGCCACGTCAGATGCGACGGCGAGAGTCCGGTCGGCCACCAAGTTGCCGCCACCAGTGAGTCCGTCACCAGTTGCGATCGCACGATCGCCGCGAACCGCGTGCCCCGCCAGAGTCCCAGGCGCCACCGTCAACGTGCCGATAAAGACAGCGGTGCCGTCGGAGTTAAAGGTGTGAGTCGGCGTTGCGTTCAGATCGTCCGTGGTCGAAATGCGCATCGAGGCGCCTTGGCGCCCGAACCACATGCCGCCTGTCAGGCCGCTGAAAAGAATCGACGCCGAGTTGTCGTTGTTCGTGCGGTGGATGCGCAGCGGCGAGATATTGTTCACCGTTTGCAGAGTCAAAACACCGGTCTGGTCGATCGTCTGGACTCCGCTTGTGCGCAGCACCGTCGAGTTAACCGACAGAGTCAGCCCGTCTTGCAGATTTCCGCCGCCGTTGATTCCGGAGCCTGTCGACAAGACCTGCGACAGCGCCACAGTCGGGTTGCCAGCAACGCCATTCCCGTTGGTGACTGCGATTCCAGCCCCCTGCGTCAGTGTCCGAGCCGTGACTGTGTCAGCCGCCGTCCGCGCGATGAGTCCGTTGGTGGCAAGGTTGAAGAGCGACAGCGCGTTGCCAGCCAAGCTGAAGGTGCGATCAGATGCGAGACTGCCACCACCTGCGAGTCCGGTGCCAGCCGTCAAGATGCGGTCAGCCCGCACCGCTTGAGTCGGACCTGTGGCCTGCGTGCCCAGAACGAGCGCGCCCTTGAAGTCCACGTCGCCTGTGCGCGCATTGAATCGCTGACCTACGTTGGCAAGGTCGTTCATCAACTCGTTCGAGCCGAAGCGAATCTCGTCACCGCCGCTGCCCATCCCAACGAACAGCTGTTTCGTCGCACCTGCGAATGTCATGTTGACGTTCACATCGGAGTCGGACCGGCCTATGGCCAGCTTGGGAGCGGAGCCAGTCCCGTAGAGGGTCAGCTGGCCGTCCTTCGACTGATTCCCGGTGGTGCGCAAAACCGTCGCATCAACCGTCAGGGTCAGGTCGCCAGTGAGGTTCCCGCCGCCAGTGAGTCCCGAGCCTGTGTTCAGGTTCAGCGCTCGCTTGGCGTAGGTCGACTCGTTGAAGTCGAAGTTAGGAATCCGCACGCCGCCAGCCGCGATCCCGTCAAAGAGTCGGATGTCGAGCCGGCTCATATCGACGCAAAGCTGGCCAGCTGGGCCAGTGTAGACATTCAACTGCGCGGTCGAGCCACGCATCTTCTGGCGAATCTCAGCCATCGCTCACCCCCTCTGGGACGCAAAGTTAAATCAGGTTGCCCGCCACCGTCAAGGTGCAATCCACGGCATTGAGTCGGAAGAACTGGCCGGGTATCTCAGCCGTCAGGCGCAGCTTGAAGTGGTAGCCGGGAGTCATGCAAGTCCAAGTGTCAGCCAACTTGCCGACATGAGCAAGGTGCCCGGTGCTTCGGCCGTAGTCGAATCCGTTTGCCTCGACCTCCTCGAACAGATCGGAGATGATCTCGAGTCCGTAAGACGTTGGCACGGCGCCATCGCCAATGACTCCCTCGTCGAACAGGATGCCGGGACCGACCGCGCCCTCGTCGAATGTCGGAGCGGTTCCGGCGAGAGTCACCGCGCCCTCATTAACCTCTGTGTCCTGATAGCCCTGCAACGGATTCGTCCGGTAGATGACGATCTCTTGCAGCTCCTGCACCGAGTCGGCTGTCATGGGCGCGATCTGCTCGGCTCGAATGTAGCCGACAGTCACTTCGCTGCCGAGTCCGGTGTAGGTGCCGGGCGCATAAGGATTCTCGCGGTCCTTGCGCGGATCTCGAGTCGCCAACAGGTAACTCAGGATGCCGTCCGACGAGCAGTAGGCGATCGGCCCGCGCGGCGCTGTGTAGTGGGCCATACCCAAGTGAGTCTCACTGAAGAGGCCCCACTTGTCAAGGCTCATGTCTAGGCAAAAGGTCTCGGTGAACTGCGAGTCGGTCCCCTTCAGGGAAACGAACAGGCGGTGATCCGAAACCGAATACCAGAGATAGCCTGACTCGATCGGCCGGAACCTGACGTATTCGCGCAGGAACTCGTTGAACAGCGGCGTCAACTGCTGCGGCTGGCCGAGGTCGACGATTCGGAACAGGCCAAGCCGGGTGATGACGATGTAAGACCCATCCGGCACATCGGCCGAGGCCCCCTGATTCAGCGGCATAACCTCGACGGTCAGCTGGAACCACCTGAACACCGCGTCGCCGCCAATGAATTCCCCGGCGAGGGCACCAACCGCGGTCCAAATCAAGACGCCGGTGGTGACACGCAGAATCGCCCGAGGTTCGCCAGCCATGTGCTCTTGAATCACCTGAAAGCCAGCACCGCCAAGGGCCGGAACCAGATTCTCGGGGTCGTTGGGCGCGCTCCAATACACGGCCGTGGCCGTAATGAATACCATGCGCCCGTTTGTCTCTGCAATCGCCAGCACCGGGTCATTGTCGGGCGGGAATCCAGGCGTTGTGAAGCTCGTGAGTCGCGTGTAGGTGTTCAGCGTCAGGTCGACTCGATAGACGCCGTAGTTCCACCCGCAGACGTAGGCAAATCCGCCCATGAAGATCGTGGTGAAGGCGCGCAGGTGCTCAGGAATCGTCTCCAGCGCCGTCGTCTGCACTTTCGCCAGCGTGTGCACGAGCGACCAAGTGCCGGTAAAGGAGCCGACTGCATCGGGAATGAGTCGGTAGACCTTGTCTGCGACAGCAACGTGGTAGGTGTCGCCCACCTTCAGCTGATGAATCGCCTGCCCGAACACACCGATCGCATTGTCGGCGGATACGAGTCGAGACGCAAAGTCAGCCCGGACACCTGAGGCGTCCCAGCTGAAATTGCGCCCTTCCAGCACACCGATGACTCCGGTCTTGCGATAATCAGCCGCGGGCTGATAGCTCTCGATGTTGGCAAATGGGACTCGAGCTTGCATCGCTTACCTCTCAGTGGCCGCCAGCGGTCAGCCGGGCTTCAATGTCGGTGAGTCGCTTGTCCAGCGCCTCGACCAGTTCGATCAAGTCGCGCAACATCATGTCGCGCGTATATTCGGGAGTCCGTCGGAACTTGTTGTTCAGCTTGGACTTGCTCATTACAATCGGATCAAGCGCCATTACGGACTCCCCTCTAGGTTACCAAGCACCGACGCTGTGATTCCAGCCGCTGCTTGACGGGCCGCTAGGCCCATTCGATTGACTCACACTGACGTCAGTGCCAAGCCCTGTCGGCCGCGCTTGCGGCATGACGGACGAGGTCGGAGCGAGTCCATTCGGCCCGCCACCAAGGTTGTCCGCCGGGCTGCCAGACGCGGTGCCGAACAGATTACCGATTCCCTGAGCCAGCATCTGCCCTAGAGCTGCACCGGGTAACCCGCCAAGCAGGCCGCCGACTCCCATCGCCAGCCCTTCGCCAAAGGTCATGTCCTCAGCGCCGGAGGCAAACAGCGAGTTCGCCAGCTGAGCGCCAGCCCCGCCACCTGCGAGTCCGCCAAGAGCCACCGCCAGCCCCTGCCCGAAGTTCATCGGACCCGGCGCCTCCGACTCTACTTGCGAAGTGCCAGTGCCAATAAGACCGCCGAGACCGCCGCCAAGCAGATTCCCAATGCCACCGAGGAAGTCGAGTCCGCCACCTCCAGCTGCTGATGCAACACCTGTTCCGGGATTCGCGCCAGTGAGAGAGAACACATCGCCATCTCCATACTTGTCGGTGTAGCCCGGCCCCATCTTGCCGTCCGGTCCCGGTGCGCCAAAGAGACTCGCCGCGTAGTGGGCGTTAGCCGCCCGCTTGTCGTGGTGAGCGAAGTCCTTGTTCGGTCGCTCATACACGTTGGTCCAGACCTTGGCCGACTCCTCGCGAGTCTTGGCCTTAGCCAGTTCTCGCAGGGCTTTCGACTCGGTGGTCATCAGTTCGTGGACGATGTAATCCCATTGTGCTCGGTAGTCGCCGGGGTCCATGTTCGCCGCTTGTGCAAACGAAACCATGTTGTCCCAGCGGGCACCTTGCCATTGGGCGATTCCGCGCGACCCACCGTTCGGGTCGTTCGGATTGAAAGCGGTGGTGTCGAGGCTGCGCCCCGACTCACCCATGAGTGAACCCATCACCCCGAAAATCTGGTCGTCGGACAGCCCCAGCTTCTTGAGCTGGTTACGCCCGTAGATCAGACTCGGTGACAGGCTGTTTGCCTTCCCAGTCCCCATCATCGTTCTCCCAGTGGGGCTGGCGATCCAGCCTCAGGCGTTGAAGTTGTTCCACCTGAGCGAGTCGCAACTGCTCTCTCGCTAGGCGGTAGTTACGCTCTCCATTTATGACCGTATAGATGAGTCCACCGATCGAGATGAAAGCGCCAAGTGCGGCAGTTGTCAAAAGCACGGCAGACTCACTTATCATGTAGGCCGGGACGGAGCCGCAACTGGTGAGGCTACCGGCGAAGGTAGCGATCTGCGGCAGTGAATCCCTGTCAAGCATCAGTTCCTCGCAATCAGCGGCTTGATGCGTTGCCAGAGGCCGTTGAATCCGAGGGTCACAGCCCCGGCAACGGCTAGTTCAATCGCGAGCAGCGCGTCCTCAGACACGGTGATGCGATTCACGAGATCCTCGGGCAGCAGCCCGCGTGTGACCATCAGGTTCAAGATGTAGAGGGTAATGATTCGCGACACAGCACCCATAGCAGACCCCT
>Ga0154020_10000520_pt1 | contig 46968 bp, 37 predicted proteins | sample Klosneuvirus_201_FD_109709 | JGI IMG/M metagenome (GOLD analysis project Ga0154020, IMG submission 109709) | Active sludge microbial communities from wastewater, Klosterneuburg, Austria - Klosneuvirus_20160825_MG | ecosystem: Engineered > WWTP > Aerobic digester > Activated sludge | place... | reverse complement strand
TGGCCACCAGCGCGGTCCACTCCCCGAGGCTGTGCCCGGCGGCGACGCTGAAGGCCAGCTCCGGCCGCCGCGAGATCAAGGTGCGGTAGGCCGCGATCCCCGCTGCCATCAACGCCGGCTGCGTGATCTCGGTGCGCTTCAGATCGTCCTCCGGGCCCTCGAAGAGCACCTTGGAGAGCGCGTAGCCGAGCGCGGCATCGGCTTCTTCAAAGGTCCTGCGCGCGACGTCGGAGGTCTCGGCCAGGGCCTTGCCCATGCCGACCTTTTGGCTGCCTTGTCCGGGGAAGAGGAGGGCGATCACGCCTTTGGCGTTAGCGCGAAGGCGGGGCGTTCCGCAAGCGGTGGCTCAGAAGCGGAGGAGGGCCCCGCCCCAGGACATGCCCGCGCCGATCGCCATCATCGCCAAGAGGTCGCCGCGCTTGATGCGCCCGCTGCGCACGCCTTCATCGAGGGTCACGGGGACCGAAGCGCTCGAGGTGTTGCCGTAGCGGTCGATGTTGAGGATCGCCCGCTCCTTGGGGATCGAGAGCCGTTCGAGCACGGCATCGACGATGCGGATGTTGGCCTGGTGCGGCACGATGTGGTTGACGTCGGCGGCTGTCAGCTTGTGCTCGGCCAAGAGCTCCAGCACGACCTCGGCCAGCGAGCGGACCGCGATCTTGTAGACCTCGCGGCCGTTCATCTTCACCTTGTCGAGGCGACCGTCGACCACGGCGTGGCTCGAAGGGTGGATGGAGCCACCGCCGGGGATATTGAGGATCCCGGTCAACGAGCCGTCGGTGTGAATGCGCGTCGAGAGGATCCCGTAGGTCGGATCGTCGGTGGCGGAGAGGATCATGGCCCCCGCGGCGTCCCCGAAGAGCACGCAGGTGTTGCGGTCTTCCCAGTCGAGGAGGCGCGAGAGCAGCTCTACCCCGACGATGAGCACGTGCTTGGCGGCCCCGCTGCGGATGAACTTCTCGGCGATGGAGAGGCCGAAGATCGATCCTGCGCAGGCGGCCGAGACGTCGAAGGCCGCGCAGCTGGCGCCCAGCTTGTGCTGGAGGAAGGCAGCGCAGGCGGGCATCGGCATGTCGCCCGAGATCGTGCCGACGATGATGAGGTCGAGGTCCTTGGCCGAGATCTGGGCCATCTCGAGCGCGCGCTTCGAGGCGTTGGCGGCGAGGTCCGAGGTCTGCTCACCCTCGGCCGCGATGTGCCGCGCCTTGATCCCCGTGCGGCTGACGATCCATTCGTCGCTGGTGTCGATGCGCGCCGCGAGCTCGTCGTTGGTCACGACCCGCGCGGGAGCGTAGGCCCCGGTGCCGGTGATGCGCGCGCCCCTCATGCCGTGACGCCTAGCCTGAGCGGCTCACCGAGTCACGGAGTTTGGGAGGCAGCCCCCCGACCTCAGGTGCGGACAGCGGGCTTTCTGCGGCTGATTTCGATGGTCGTCGGCTTGAGGGGCCCCGGGCTTTGCGCACCTGCCCGGGTGCGAGGGGCATCGGAATAGACCTCACGCAGGAGGTTGGCGCGAACGGTACAGACCTCCGCCAAGGTCGCTCGATCGTTCGTCCCTTGGCCGAGCGTGCGGCAGAGCACGAGCGTCTCTTGAACGGTCCTCGGGGAGGGCCGCCCCTGCTCCTTGCGCTCCACGTGGAGCTGGAGCCGGGCGTCGAGGGCCGGCTGAGCCCAGTCCGGGGCCGGCTGGCCGAGCACCGAGGCCTTCTCGGCCTTGCTGAGGGTCGAGCTGATCTTGGCGCTGCTGTCCGGTCTGGTGGGGCTCTTGAGGCTCGAGTCCCGCTTGGCCTCTTTGACCACGTCGCGGAGCTTGTCCTTGAGCTCACCCAGGGCCTTTTCGCCGTTGGTCTCGACCGCGGCGTGGGCCTGGGCGATCTCGTCCGAGAAGATCGGTACGTCGATCGTCAGGGCCGCGTCCTCATCGGCCTCGATCTCCTGCTCGACCAGGGCCGAGAGCCGCTGGCGCGCGGCTTCCGGTACATCGCGGAAGCATAGGCCGATCAGCGGCTCCGCCCCGTCCTGGGTGGACCGGACCACCAGGGCGTCGAGGTCGATCGGGGGCTCGAGGAGCAAGAAGGACACGTGGACGCCAGTCCCGACCTTGAGCGCGTCGCCTCCCCTGATGAGGACCCCGGAGGCGCTGAGGTTCACGGTGTGGAGGAGTCGAGACTCCCGCTCGACCGTGACTTCGATCGCCGTCTCCATCCGGACGCGGGGGTATTTGGCGAAGGCCAGACCCGTGACCTCGGAGACCGCCTCCAAGATCCGGTCGGTGGCGTTGGCCTGCACCAGCGCGGTAGCGCCGGCGGCAAAGAGCGCGTCCTTTTGCTTCCACTCATCGCCTTCGCACAGCACGAGCACCCGCGCTTCGCTCCGGCGAGGGATGCTCTTCAGGATCTCCTCGGCGTGTTCGGGACGGCAAAGACAGACCTTGGCCTTGGCCTCGGTGACTGCCGCGATCGCCTCCGGCGCAGTGAGCGCCCAGTAAGTCTGGATGTCACGGCGGCGAAGAAGATCGCCTCCGGCAGTTCCAGCGTTTCCGCAGACGACGACGGGTGCGTTGTTCGGCATCGAATTGGGGTTCCCTTGCTTCACCAGCATCGGATTCTGCGCCCCCGAAGCTGAGCGCTCCAGAGGCGACCCCATCATCGTCTACTTTTGAGCCGGCTGCGATCCCGGGGGAGCGGAAACGGGGGGTGGGACCTCGGCCACCGGCGCGAGCGTCAGGACCAGGCCGGTCTGACCCGGGTTCAGGGCCGCGCCGGTCTCCGCGATCATGTCGTGCTTGGGGTTACGGGTGAGCGCGTCGCCGTCCTCGTCGAGGGCCACGCGGATCATCAGCGGCCCCACAAACGGCGTTCCTTGGATCATCACGTCGCTCGCGCCGATCTTGAACGTGAACGGGAAGGTCGGCTTTTGGTGCCGCTGAACGGCGACGATGCCCCCCGCTTGTCCGCCTTCCATGCGCTGACGCGCGGTGATGAAGAGGATGTCGGTGTCCTTCACCGCGTCCTTGGCGGCGCCGGCCGGGAGACGAATCTCTCCTTCGATCGGGTCGCCCGAAGGAGCGGCGGGCGCAGCGGCCGCGGGTTGGCTGGCTGGCCCACGGGGGGGGATGGCCGCGGCCGGAGTCGAGGGCGGCGGCGGTGGCGCCTTCTCGGTTTTGTTCTGACAGGCCAGGAGCGCCCAGGAGCAGACGAGGACGAGGAGAACTCGATTCGGCATGGGGCACGTCTGCCCACATCGCGCAGGGCGGCGCAAGCGAAAGCCAGCGCCTACAGTGTCTCGCGCGACTCGACTCGCGGGAGCGCTAGGACTAGGGCTCATCTCAAAACTATGCTCGTAGCGAAAACGTGGAGACCGAAGCGAGCCGGGCACCCGACGACGGAGCGCAGTTGATCTGCGTTGAGGAGCGGACGGAGGAGGCTGCCCGGCGCAGCGAGAGGATCCGCGTTTGCAGCCGAGGATATTTTTGAGATGAGCTCTAAGCCCGGACGCGTGCTGCCAGACCTCACGCTCGATCCCCTGCCGATCGTTCGCCTGGTGAATGCCTTCGATCTCCCCTTCGACAACGCGGTCGCGACCGCTCGCACCTGCTACTCACCGAGGGTCATCACGCCGGAGGAGGTGCGGCAAAACGCCGAGCGGCGGGACGCGATCGCGCGTTCGACCTACCAGGCAGGGCACCACACGACGCTGCAGCACGCGACCTTCCAGTTCGTGCTCGAACGGGTGAGCCGTCAGCTCATCTGGTCGCTCCTCCACGCGCACCCCTTCTACAACAGCGAGCAGGTCTCGCAGCGCTACGTCTCGGTGAAGCCGGGCGCCGCGGCGATGTTCACGCTGGCGCCCTCGGCCCGGGGGATCTACGCGGCGGCGATCGATCGCCAGATGGCGGCCTACCATGAGCTGGTGGAGCTGCTCTCTCCGGTGGTGGAGCAAGAGTACACGCGGATCTTCCCCGGCCGAGCCAAGCGGCTCGACTCGGAGCCGCGCTGGCGGAGCGCGATCAAGAAACGCGCGCAGGAGGTGGCCCGTTACGTCTTGCCGGTGGCCACCCACGCGCACCTCTATCACACGGTCAACGGCCTCACCTTGCACCGCTACCATCGTCTGGTGCTGCAGCCCGACGCGCCGCTGGAGGCCAAGCTCGTCGTGAAGATGATGGTCGCCGAGATCGAGAAGAACGATCCGCTGTTCTTCCGCGACATCGAGGACCCGATCCCGCTGGAGGAGACCCTCGAAGCCAAAGCGCTGCGGTCCTTGGGCGGGGAGGGCGAGCTCGGCCGGGCCACGTCGTTTGTGGAGTCGTTTGACCGTCGCCTCGGCGGACGCACGGCGCGGCTGCTCGATCGCTCGATGGATCCCGAGGGCGCGGTGGCGCGGGGGGTGCGCACGGTGCTCGGCGTCGACGAGGATGCGCTGCCGTTGGACGATGCGCTCGGGCTCGTGCTCGATCCGCGCGAGAATCCATACCTCTCCGGGGCGCTGACCTTGAGCACCAGCAGCAAGCTGGCCCGCGCGCTCTCCCACGCGCACTTCACCTTCGAGAAGAAGCTCTCGCACACCGCGGACAGCCAAGATCAACGCCACCGAATGGTGCCCGCGTCGCGGCCGATCCTGGCCCGTCAGCTGCGGCTCGACACCCCCGACTACGTGGTGCCGAAGCTGGTGCACAGCGCGCCCGAGCCGGTGCAGGCGCGCTATCGGCAGGCGATGGAGGAGTCGTGGACCGCCATGGGTCAGCTGGCGAAGCAGGGGACGCCGACGGAGGTGATCATGTACCTCCTCCCCAACGCCTTCCCGATCCGCTTCACCGAATCGGGCGACCTCCTCCACCTCCACCACAAGTGGACGACCCGCCTCTGCTACACCGCGCAGGAGGAGATCTGGCAGGCCTCCTTGGACGAGGTCTCCGAGGTGAAAGCCGTAGCCCCCCGCCTCGCGCGCTTCCTGGTGCCCCCCTGCGGGCTCCGGGCCCGGGCCGAGGTACGCCCGGTTTGCCCTGAGGGGGATCGCTTTTGCGGGGTCAAAGTTTGGAAGCTAGGCCTTGAGGACTACGAACGGATCATCTGACTTGACACCGGTTCCCTCGATGCCCTAGACGAGGCGGCTCCGGAAGGTGAGCCAAAGATGTACGCAGTTGTCGTAAGCGGCGGCAAGCAGCACCGCGTTCAGACGGGTGATTTGCTCCGCATTGAGAAGATTGACGGCGAGGTCGGCCAAAAGGTCACGCTCGACGAAGTCCTTCTCGTCGGTGGAGAGACGTTCAAGCTCGGTATGCCCCGCGTCGATGGCGCGGCAGTGACCGCCGAGATCGTTCGGCAGGGACGCGCGAAGAAGATCCTGGTCTTCCACCGCATCCGTAAGAAGCGCTTTCGCAAGCTGCGCGGCCATCGTCAGCCGTACACGCAGCTCAAGATCACGGGAATCACGGTGAAGTAATGGCTCACAAAAAAGGACAAGGCAGCTCGCGCAACGGCCGCGACTCCAATCCAAAGTACCTCGGCGTGAAGCGCTACTCCGGCCAGCCGGTGCTCGCAGGGAGCATCCTGGTCCGTCAGCGCGGGACGCAGATCCACCCCGGCAGGAACGTCGGCATCGGGCGCGATCACACGATCTTCGCCCTGGTCGATGGCACGGTCAGCTTCGAGCGGGCCGCTGGCCATCGCAGCTACGTCAGCGTTCTGCCCTCTGCTGCTGAGCCTGCCGCCGAGTCAAAGGCCTAGTAGCTCCTCCGTTCCTCTTCGTGAGGTCGGGGCTCCGCGATGCGTTTCGTCGACGAAGCTCGGATCACCGTTCGCTCCGGTCGCGGGGGCAAGGGATCCGTCTCTTTTCTCAGGGAGAAGTACCGACCCTTCGGTGGCCCCGACGGCGGCGACGGTGGTCGCGGCGGCTCGGTCATCTTGGTCGCCGATCCCCAGGTCGGCACGCTCCTCGACTACCGCTTTGTGAAGGTCCACGCCGCCGAGGATGGCCACGGCGGCACGGGCACGCACAAAAACGGCAAGGCCGGTGAAGATCTGGTCGTCCGACTGCCGGTGGGCACGGTGGTGACCGATGAGGCCACCGGCGAGCTGGTCTGCGATCTCTCCACCCCCGGCCAGGAGTTCGTGGTGGCCAAGGGTGGCCGCGGCGGGCTCGGGAACATGAACTTCGCGACGTCGACCAACCAGGCGCCTCGCTACTCGCAGCCGGGCGAGGACGCGGTGGAGCGCCAGCTGAGCCTGACGCTCAAGCTCTTGGCCGACGTCGGCTTGGTCGGCTTCCCCAACGCCGGCAAATCCACGCTGATCAGTCGGCTCTCCTCGGCCAAGCCCAAGATCGCGGACTATCCGTTCACCACCCTAACGCCCAACCTCGGGATCGTCCGCACCGCTGACGAGGCCAACTTCGTCTTGGCCGACATCCCCGGGATCATCGAAGGCGCCTCCGAAGGCGCCGGGCTCGGACATCAGTTCCTCCGCCACATCGAGCGCGTCTTCGCGATCGCGGTCCTGGTCGACGTGAGCCCCGAGCCGAGCCGTCACCCGCTGACCGACTACGAGACGCTGATGAACGAGCTCGAGAAGTACTCTCCCGCGCTGCTCGAGAAGCCGCGGATCTTGGTGCTGACCAAGAACGATCTGCCCGACACCGACGCGGCGCGAGAGGATCTCGAGGCCTTGGCCGAGCGGGAAGGCATCCCTTTCTTCGTGATCTCGGCGGTGCGCGGCGATGGGCTCAAGGAGCTCGGCTATGCGCTCCAGGCCATCGTCGATCTGGGCAGGAAGGCCGGCTACCGCGGGGCGCCGCCCGAGGATGTGATCGACGGCGGGATCGAGCGCGGGGCCTTGGGCGAAGGCGCCTTGCCGCCGATCGACGGCGACCTCGACCAGATGTAGACGCCGGCCTCATCACCCGGGGCGCTCCGCAGGTACTGCGGATACCAAAACAGCAGGATTCCGCGGCGGTCATCGATCCCGAGCACGACCGCTTGATCGTCGACCAGCCCTCGGAGGAAGCGCTCCGCCTCCCGCCTTGAGACCCCCAGCGTCCGGGCGGCGTCCTCTACGGTGACTAAGCCCCCCGCGCGCTCGGCGAAGGCCCGGATCTCCTCGGCCCCCTTGCTGGCCGGGCCGGCGGGACGACGGGCCAAGAGCCCCTGGACGATGATCACCAAGCTCCCGGCCAGGACTGCCGCCAGGATGGCGATGGCGAGGGAGATCAGCAAGGAACGGGGATGATAAGAAGGTGGGCCGGCTTGGCCAAGGGCGATCAGCGCTTGGTCAGGAAGGCGTCGGCCTCGGCCTGGGTCCAGCTGAAGCCGCCTTCGCAGGTGGTGCCCGAGGCGCTGAGCGGAGCGATCGCGCCCGCAGGCGGGTTCATCCCGCCGATAACGGGCCCAGACGCGTCGAGGGCGCAGCGCAGCTTCCCGTCCCGCCCGGCGATTTCGAAGTCCGCGTTGCTCGAGATGCCGAAGCGGAGGGAGACGGGCGACCCGTCCTCGTCGTCGGTCAGCACTAGCTGGCGCACCTGAAACTCCTGCGAGCTGTCGTCGTGCTGGATCTCCACGCCGCCCTCCATGTGCAGCGGCGCGGTCAGTCCGGGGGCGGTGTAGCGGATGTCCCAGCTGCCAGTGACGGTCATCGAGCGCCCGCTGCCGGCCATCTCGGCCATGAAGTCGCCGTCCACGCAGGTGTTGCTGGCCAGCACGCAGACGTTGTTGAAGCGCTCGGTCATCACCACGCGGATCGTGCCGGTCCCCAGGTTGGCCTCCGCATCACCGCTGACCTCCAGGCTGCCGCTCAGGATGCTGGGGGCGCATTCGCTGAAGTTGATGCTCCCCGAGTAGTGCGCCGACGTGCCGCTGGCGGAGACGTTGTTCATCGCCGCGCGGAGGGCCTCATCGCAGCTCCCGGTGGAAGAGGCCTCCCCGAGGGCTTGGCTCTGCTTGCCGAGCGCGGCGCTGGGCAAGAGACGGCTGATGCGGCGGATGACCTCGGCCTGCGAACCGCTCCTCAGCGCGGCCCCGGTCTCCTGGAGCGCGAGCGAGGCCGAGCCGAGGCTGGCCGTACCGAGCGCGTTCATGGACAGGGTGCGCTTGGCGTTGGCGGAGGCGAGCGTGGGCTTTGAACGGATCGAACCGGTGGGGCTGCTGAGGCCGGCGCGGACCTCGCTGGCGCTCATCGGGCCGCCGGAGCAGCCGGCCAGCACGGCGGCGAAGAACAGGGGAGCTTGGTAGCGTGGGGCGAGCTTCATTGCTCTGTTGTGCGCCGGGTGCGGCCTGCTTTTGAAGGCGCGCGCCCGAGCGTGATCGCGTCGACGCCTACTGAGACTCGGTCTCAGCAGGAGAAGACCGCTGAGACGCTGAGGCTCAGCGCTGGTCTTTGAAGCGGATCGCGCGGACGTCGGCTGCGGTCCAGACCAGACCGTTCGCGCAGTTACCGCCGCCTTGCTCGTCGAGCTGACAGCGGGCGCTGCCGTCGCGTCCGACGATCTCGAGCTGGTGATGGTCCTCGCCGATACGGATCGCCAAGGTGACCTCCTTGCCTTGGTCGTCCGTCGTGAAGACGAGCTGACGGGGTCGCGCCTCTAGGGCCTGCTTGATCTCGAGGCCTCCCTCCAGCTGGGTTCTGCCGATCGGCGGCAGCGCCGCGAGCGAGCTGTACTCGAGGGACCAGGCGACGACGAGGGTCCGGATCCCGTCCGGCGAGGAGCTCAGGGCTACGACGTCGCCGCTGACGCAGGTCTGGCCAGAGGCGGTGCAGAAGCTCTGAAAATGCTCGGTCGTGGTGGCGGTCGCGAAGTTGGTATCGGGGTCGATGTGCAGCTCGCCGCGGAGGTCGAGCGAACCGCTGACTCTGCCCATGGAACACTCATCAAAGGAGAGCCTGAGCTCGTAGTGCCAGTCGTTCGGGCCGTCCTGGACGAGGTTTTGAGCCGCTTCGTCCAGCGCGATCCCGCAGGCCGTGCGCTTCGATTCGCTCAGGGCACGGCATAGCTGCCGGGTCGACCTGCCTGCGGGCGCGATGGCGTCGCTGAGCGCTTGGAGCCGCGCTACGCGTTGCTCAAGTCCGGGGAGGCGTCCCGCTTCGGTGAGCGCGAGCCGGATCGCTCCAATGTCGGTGGCGTCGAGCGCGGCCAAGGCCAGACCCTGATCGGCCGCGCCGCCGATCAGCGTCGCTTTGCTGTGGATCGAGCCGCTTGGGCTCTCGAGCAGAGGGCCTACGTCGCTCGGCCGGAGCGGCTCCGGCGAGCAAGCGAAGAGGAGGGTGGTGGTGAGGAGGAGCGGGCGGTGCTTCATGCGCTCGATCTGCTCGAAGGCAGCGCGCGCTGAACAGCTCAGGGCCCGAGCGTGATCGCCTCGACCCGCACCGGGACTTGGTCCCAAGGGATCGGCGCGATCTCAGTTTGGCCTGAAAATGCCGAGAATCTCAGCCCGCCAGCGACTTGCCGTCGAGCCGGGCCTGGGCGCGCGCGCGGCGCCGCTCGGCCTCGCCGAAGCCCGCGTCGTCCGGCCCGAGGCCCTTGAGCTTCTCTTCGGCGGCCACCAGCGCGCGGCGGGCGCGCTCCACGTCCACCGATCCCGCCGGCTCCACCGCATCGCAGAGCACGGTGACCTTGTCACGGTCCACTTCGACGAAGCCCGAGCTCACCACGTAGTAGCTGCGGCGCCCGTCCTTGATGGTCGTGAGCACGCCCGGCATCAACGCCGAGATCAGCGCCACGTGGCCCGGCAGAAAGTCCATCTCGCCGGAGATCCCGGGCACCACGACCTCGTCGCAGACGGTCGCCAGCGCTTCTTGGGTCGGCGTCACCACGGCCAGCGAGAGGGGCATTAGATCGCTCCGTCCTTCTTGGCCCGCTCTACCACCTCGTCGATCACGCCGGCGTACATGAAGTACTTCTCGGGGATGTGGTCGTGGCGGCCTTCGCACAGCTCCTTGGCCGAGCGGACCGTGTCCTCGAGCTTCACGTACTTGCCCGGCGCGCCCGTGAACTGCTCGGCGACGAAGAAGGGCTGGGACATGAACTTCTGGATGCGGCGCGCGCGGTTCACCAAGGCCTTGTCGTCGGCCGAGAGCTCGTCCATGCCGAGGATCGCGATGATGTCCTGGAGCTCCTTGTAGCGGGACAAGATGCGCTGGACCTCGCGGGCGATGTCGTAGTGCTCCTTGCCGACCACGTCGGGCGAGAGGATGCGGCTGGTCGAGTCCAGCGGATCCACCGCGGGGTAGATGCCGAGCTCGGCGATCTGGCGGGACAGCGTCGTCGTCGCATCGAGGTGCGCGAAGGTCGTGGCCGGGGCCGGATCGGTGAGGTCGTCGGCGGGCACGTAGATGGCTTGCACCGACGTGATCGCGCCCTTGGAGGTCGTGGTGATCCGCTCCTGGAGCGCGCCCATCTCGGTGGCCAGCGTGGGCTGGTAACCGACGGCGCTCGGGATACGGCCGAGGAGCGCGGACACCTCGGAGCCGGCCTGAGTGAAGCGGAAGATGTTGTCGATGAACATTAGCACTTCGCGGCCTTCGTCGCGGAAGCTCTCCGCGATGGTGATGCCGGTGAGCGCGACGCGGGCGCGGGCGCCCGGGGGCTCGTTCATCTGGCCGAACACCAGCGCCAGCTGCGACTCGCCGGGCTTGAGCTTGACGCGGCCGCGGGCGTCGCGGAGCGGGTGCCCGTGCTCGTCGCGCTCGACCGCGATGACCTTGCCTTCGATCATCTCGTCGTAGAGGTCGCGGCCTTCACGGGTACGCTCGCCGACGCCGGCGAACACCGAGAAGCCGCCGCGCTGCACCGCGACGTTGCGGATGAGCTCGAGGAGGAGAACGGTCTTGCCCACGCCGGCGCCGCCGAAGAGGCCGATCTTGCCGCCGCGGAGGTAGGGGGCGAGGAGGTCGACGACCTTGATGCCCGTCTCGAAGGCCTCGATCTGGGTGGACTGCTCCACGAAGGGCGGCGGGGGCCGGTGGATCGGGAGGAAGCGGCTGGCGTTGACCGGTCCGAGCTCGTCGACGGGGTCGCCGACGACGTTCAGGATGCGGCCGAGGACCTCCTTGCCGATCGGGGCCTGGATGGGCTTGCCGGTATTCTTGACCGCCGATCCGCGGACCAGGCCGTCGGTGGAGTCCATCGCGATGGCGCGGACCATGTTCTCACCGAGGTGCTGGGCGACCTCGAGGACCAGGTTGTCGGCCTCATTGCTGATGTCCGTGTTGCTCACCCGGAGCGCGGTATAGATCTCGGGGAGCGACCCCGGGGGGAACTCGACGTCGACCACGGGTCCCATGACCTGTGCGACCTTGCCTTGGGCAGTGCGAGACTCGACTTGCATCGCGCGCGTCCTTAGCGAACCCGCGGCCCGGCGGCAACAAAGATCCGGCGCTTCTAACCCTTGCTCGGCAGCGCCCGGTCCGCCATGGTGCGCGGCGATGAAAATCGAGGCTGACAGCCGCATCCCGTACCCCCGTGAGCGCGTCTACCGCGAGTACCGTGACTCCCTGGTGAAGCTGGTCCCGTACCTCCCCAACATCCAGGAGATCACGGTGAAGGAGCGCGAGGAGAACTCCGGGGGTCCCGGCCGCACCCGAATGCTGAATATTTGGCGCGCGCAGGGGGACATCCCCAAGGCCGCCCAGACGATCATCAAGCCCGAGATGCTGGAGTGGAAGGACTACGCCCTCTGGAACGAGAACGACTGGACCTGCGAGTGGCGGGTCGAGACGGCGTTCTTCACCAAGAGCATCAAGTGCCAGGGCAAGAACTTCTTCATCGAGCAAGGCGGAGAGACGACCCTGCAGATCCGCGGGGAGCTCGAGGTGAACCTCAAAGAGATCCCCGGCGTCCCCCGGTTCCTGGCCGGCACGGTCGCGCCGATCGTCGAGAAGTTCATCGTGGCGCTGCTGACGCCCAACCTGACCTCGGTCTCCAAAGGCCTGGACGCGTACATGAAGGCGCAGCCCGGGGGCTGAGAGCCCGGTTCGTAACAACCTTCTGCTGACAAGCTCGAATCGAAGCTCCCCCGCGCGTCCTACGTGAACGACACCGGCCTAGGGGCCCTTCTTGGTTCCGAGCGCCCGCTTGGCCGCCCGCATCACCGCGTCCCGGGTCTCCGGATCGCGGATCTGCGCGCCGAGCCCCTCCACCACCTCGAGCTCCCGCGGCGTGAGCTTCGCCATCGCCTTGGGCGCCGGCTTCTTCTTCCGCGCACGCCTCCCGTGGCGCATCCGGATCTCCGTCACCATCGGTCGCGGCAGCCCTCGGTTCATCCGGTCCATGATCTCGGGCCGCAGGAATCCCAGCTCCGTCAGCCAGGTCGGATCGTCCACCAGCAGGGTCAACACCCCACCGCGGACCTGCACCAGGTCGGCGTGGTCGGTGATCGCCGGTCCGAGCGCGTCGAAGGCCCGGTAGATTCGGACCGTGAGCGCGCCCTCACGCGTGCGTGTCTCCCGCGATCCCTCCGCGTTCGAGAGGATGGCGGCGAGGACGTCGCCGACCGCGGTCGGCCGCTGGCTCCGCTTCGCCATAAGCGCTCGACCTTATACCCGAAGCGGTTCGAGCGCTCAGGAAAGACCAATGCGGTACGTGAAAGTGAGACACCGAGGTCTCGCCCGGCGCCTCGGCCCCTGCGCTCCGATTGACGGCATCTTCGGACCTCGGCTACTAAGCGCCCGTACGCCGAGGGTCCTCGGCGAAAGATATACCGATGACAGGAGCCATCATGCGCAGACACTTAACCTCAGTTTTCGCCCTACAGCTGGTGCTAGCGGCGGCGTGCGGCAAGTCCGAGACGCCCATGTCCACCTGCGGGCCCAACGATTTCAACTGCGCGAAGGAAGGCGAGCCTTGCTCCTTCAGCATCAACTGCCCGGCCGGCAACATCTGCAACAAGGCCGATGACGACCTCTTCGACAGCAGCAAGACCGTCAACACCTGCGCCAAGGTCGTCTGCGCCAATGACACTGAGTGCACCGCGCCCAAGAAGTGTTCGCTCGAGAAGATCTGCCAGCCCCCGATCTGTCAGCGCAACGAAGAGTGCACCGGCGGGAACGTCTGTTCGGGCGGTGCCTGTCAGCCGGCGGCCAACGCCTCCTCCGTCACCGAGTGCACGGTCGTGACGCCGAGCGGCGCGATCCGCCAGGACGCGACCCTGCCCCTCAACGCGGTCGCCAAGAACGCCAATGGCGTGGTGCTGGCGGGGATCGAGTTCCTCTGGACCTCGAGCGACCCCACCCACGTCGGCATCGACGCGGAGACCAAGGCCAAGGGCGGCGCGACCAGCGGCCCGGCGACCCTCACCGCCAAGGTCAAGGGCAAGGAGACGGTCACCTGCGCCCGCAACGTGGTGCTCAACAACTTCGCCACCGTCCAGGCCGGCTCGGTCCGGGTGGTCCTGGTCAGCGATGACGACGGCACCCCGATCGACGGCGCCGAGGTCACCATGATCGCCGGAGGCAACCCGACGACCCAGATGACCGCTGCGGACGGCTCGACCGTCTTCATGGCGGCCAGCGCCGACTCGATCACCGTGGTGAAGACCGGTTGGCAGTACGTGTCCGTGGTCCAGCCCGGCGCGGTGCACGACATCTTCCTGCCGGTCCCCCGCGATCCCAACGACATCACGGCCGGCGGTTTCCGCGGCGCCATCGACATCAGCAAGTCCAAGCGCGGCGACGTGCAGCTCGGCATCGCCGGCCCCTCGCTCCCCTCGAACCTGCTCGACTTCGACCTGACCTCGCTGATCGGCGACTCCATCTCCACCACCATCGACGCCCCCGAGCTCGGTCTCTCCATGCAGAAGACCAACCTGCCCGGCGGCCTGGTGTTCGCGCTCGGCAGCAAGAAGTTCACCGTCGACAAGACCGACACCTCCCCGGGCCTCCGCTGCCAGGGCTACACCCCGACCGAGAATGAGCTCGGCTGCTTCGCCGCGCGCGCCCCGAAGGGTCCCGGCGTGGCCTGGGCGCTGGCTGGCCGCCTCAAGCTCTCCGACGTATCCTCGATCGCGGGCACGCTCTCCAACGCCTTTGGCGGCAGCGGCAACGAGCTGCCGATCGGCGACATCTTGAACGCGGTGCTCCCGCTGGTCCGCACCCTGAACCACGCGGTGAACGCGGGCCTGGTGACGACCGAGTTCGCCAAGGTCCCGGCGCCCCCCGAGGCCAAGGCCGCGCTCGCCTGCGCGGACGAGATGACCTGCGCCGCCAGCGGCCGTCACTGCAAGAACCCGGGTGCTCAGGGCCAATGCGTGGCCTGCACCGAGGCCGCGCACTGCGACGCGACCTCGACCTGCACCAACAACGTCTGCGTCCCGGACTGCAGCGTACCCGCCAACGCAGGCGACTCCGATAAGTGCATCGGCGACTTCAGCAAGTACCCGAAGATCCCGCTGCCGGCCGACGCCTCCTTGTCGATCAACTCGGCCGTCGCGCTGCCGACCCTGCCCAAGCTGCCGGACAACACCTTCGTGAAGGGCGCCGTCCTGCTCTCGGTGGCGATCACCGAAGGTCGCGGCATGGTCCCGCTGGGGCTGTCGGCCGGCCTCGACACCGCCGACAAGATGCAGGTCGCGGACGGCAAGATCGCCGGGGCCAAGAAGCCCTTCGGCCCGAACTCGACGCCGCTTCCCGACGGTCAGCTCCCGCTGACGATGGCGCCTCCGCACTCGGGCATCGAGGGTTCGAAGATCGCGCTGGTGGCCATCGCGCTCGACCCGAATTCCTTCGGTGGCGACAGCGGCACCTCGCTCTCCGGCATGGTGCGCTACGTGGACAAGGTCGATCCCGAGATGACCTTCGGGCAGCAGACCTTCCTCGGCTCGGCGGCGGGCACGGTGGATGTGGCGACCGCGAAGTTCACGCCGAGCGGCACGGGCCTGGCGGGCTCCACGGTGACGCGCGTCGAACTCCAAAAGGGCGGCAAGACGTGGCTCATCTACGCCCCGGCCGGCGCGGCGGTGGACTTCCCGAACGTGGCGCGCGCCCGAGCGGACATCGTGGGCGTGGGCATGGGCGCCTTCATCCAGGCGGTGAAGAGCACGGCCAGCTACGCCGAGCTCTTCACGTTCGGTTCGACCAAGAACCTCGATCGGCTCATCGAGCAGATCGACGGCTTCGTGATCCAAGAGTGCAAGGCGAACGCGACCGCGGCCTGCAAGATCCAGTGAGTTGATCCCGCGCTGGGCGGCGGAGTTCCTCCGCCCCCAGCCGCTCCTCCCCCTTGTCCAACGTCGACGATCCGCTCCGCCAGCTCGGTGATTGGCGCCCCCAGTTCATCCTCCGGCGCTTCGGTCCGGCCGTTCGCCCCGACGAGCAGCTGGCGCGGCTCTTTGTCGCGCTGGCGGTGCTCCATGGCCCGGCCAAGGTGAAGGACCTGATCCTCCGGGTGGAGATCGAGCTGCGCCGGACCGCGCCTCGCTTGGAGGTGATCGCCAGCGATCCCAGCCTGGCCAACGCGCGCCCGCTCCTGAAGGACCTGATCGCTCGGGCGAGCCCGGCCATCGCCGAGATCCCCAGGCTGAAGGCCCGAGCGCTCAACGAGACCAAGCCCAACCCCTCGGTGGGGCTCACGTTCAAGGACCTCGGCGTGCTGGTCGATCTGGTGCGGGCGACGGTGTTTGGCCATGAGGTCACCGCTCGGCCGAGCCCCGCGGGCGTGGAGCGCACCCGGCAGACCTTCGGCGGGCCGCCGACGCTCGGCGTGACGAAGATCTGGCTCAAGCGGCTCCTTCCGGGGCTCCCAGCGGCCTCAGCGCACCTTTCGGATGCTCCTGCGCTCGGCCGGGTGGTCGTGGTCCACGAAGATGGACGACTCGCCTACGACGCTGCTGGCGCGCCCCCCTGAGGCGAGGCGCCGGCGCGATCGTCGCGCTCCGCGCCGAGGGGGTCTAACCCGCAGGCCCTGGCGGCGATTCCGGAACCTCTGTTAGCATCCGCGACCGCGTGGATCGCCTCGGCGACTATCGCTTACGCAAGCGCCTTGCCGTCGGTGGCATGGGCGAGGTCTACCTCGGCGAGAAGGTCGGCCCCGAAGGCTTCGTCAAGCCCGTCGTGCTGAAGTGCGTACTGCCTCAGCTCGCGAAGGATCGCGCCTTCGTTCAGCTCTTCCTCGATGAGGCGCGCCTCGCGGCGCTGCTCAATCACCCGAACATCGCGCAGATCTACGATTTCGGCGTCGTCGACAACATCTACTACATGGCGATGGAGTACGTCCCCGGCTACACGGTCGACGATCTTCGCCGCAAACACGCCTCGATCGAGAAGCTCATGCCGATCGAGCATATCGCCTGCGTGGCCAGCCAGAGCTGTCAGGGCCTGCACTACGCCCATTCGCTCGCCGATGCGCGCGGCGTGAGCCTGGGCCTGGTGCACCGGGACGTCTCTCCGCACAACCTGATCGTGTCGGTCGACGGCGGCCTCAAGATCGTGGACTTCGGAATCGCCAAGGCCCGCGCTGGTCTGACCCGGGTGCAGGCCAAAGGAGCGGTGGGGAAGTTCGGCTACATGAGCCCGGAGCAGTCGCGCGGGGAGCAGGTCGACGCCCGCACCGACGTCTTCTCGCTCGGCGTTTGCCTCTGGGAGTTGGTGACCAATCGCCGGTTGCACGACGCCAAGATCGATCGGCCCCCGGCCTACGACCCCAAGCGACCGATCCCGCCCGTCACCAGCTACCGCCGCGACGTGCCCCGCCAGTTCGAGCGCATCCTGGAGACCGCCCTGGCGATCGACAAAGAGGAGCGCTACGCGACCTGCCAGGAGATGCACCTCGACATCGAGCGCTTCTTGGCGGCGATGACGCACTACGCCGGCCAGGCCGCGCTGCAGAACTACCTCAAGGAGTTGGTCGAGGGGCGCATCGAGGCGCCGCCCGAGCCCAAGCCTGCGGGCGTCTCCGTCATGCCGGTCAACGGCAAGGCCCAGGCCCCGCGCTCCGCCGACAACCCCCACATGCTCGAGGGCGCGCAGCGCTACGAGGAGGTCTTCGGCGTGGCGCCCGACCGAGGCGACCCCACCGGCTCGCTCAAGGCGGTGCCAGCGTCTTGGGACACCCGGCGCCCCTCCGCCAACATCTCGATCCCCCCGCCCAGCGGAGAGGACGTCCTCGAGGTGAAGACGGGGCGCACTCCGGTGCCGGGCAAGATCGTCCCCGACCGAGCCCGCGCCGAGCGCCTGGCCCGCGCCGAACAGGCCTCGGCGCAAAGCAGCGGTGGGGCAGGGAAGGTCGTCGGCGCGCTGATCGCGCTGATCGTCATGGGCGCGGGCGGCCTCGGCTTCTTCTTCCGCGAACCGCTCCTGGCCTTCATCCACTCCAAGATCGATCCGGCTCCGCCGCCTCCCGCCAAGAACCTGAGCGCCTCCTATCGCGTGACCTCCCAGCCCGAAGCGGCCGAGGTGTGGCTCGATGGGGAGAAGCAGGCCAGCCCCACGCCGCTGAACCTCGAGCTGTCCCCCGGGCTCGACTACCGCATCGACGTGAAGAAGGAGGGCCTGGCGACCAAGAGCGCGATCCTGAAGGCCGCGGTGGGGGAGAAGACCCGGGATCTCAACTTCAAGCTGGAGCCCGCGGCCGCGGCGCGGATCACGACCTCCCCGGCGGGCGCCACGATCGAGGTCAACGGCTTCGCGGTCTTCAAGGTCGTCACGCCGGCCACGCTGACCGACCTGAGCCCGGGCAAAGAGGTCCGGATCACGGTCAAGCTGCCCGGAAAGTCGCCCAAGGTTCAGTCGGTCGAGCTCACGGTCGGGAAGACCCAGAAGGTCCACTTCGACTTCGACGAGCGTTGACGCTGGCCGCCTACCCGACCGATGGCGGACCCCCGCCCGAATTGGGCAAAGGGATGGCGATGTCCGCGCTCCGTCCCTTTCCAATCCTCCTCGCTGTCGCTGCCCTCGGGTGCGGCAGCAGCGAACCCCCACCGGTCATGAACACCAGCTGTGGCACCGCTGGCACGAAGGCCGGCATGGAGTGCAGCAGCATCGAGGACTGCGGGGCCGCGGGCAGGAACGCGCAGACCGTCAGCTTCTGTGAGCACTGCTTCGCGCACCCCGATACCCACGTCTGCGAGGCCGGCACCTGCCGCATGATCCCGACCGACTTCACCCAGCTCGGCACGATCAAGTTCGGCTTCAGCCTGCTCGGCCTGGGGTCGGGCGCGCAGAGCTTCGCCGCCGCCGCTGTGCTCCCGATCGCCGCCGACGGGTCCAAGCTGAGCTGCGCCAAGCTGCTCTCGACCTGCAACTACACCAACAACTTCACGCTCAACGCCGCGTCCTACTCCCGCCAGATCAGCGGCGGCGGCGACACCATCCAAGACCTGGTCAACGTCGATCCGGGGCCTGATCGCCTGCTGTTCTTGGCCTTGACCTCCGATCGCCAAGGCAAAGGGCGCGTGCTGGCCAAGAGCTGCAGCGAGAACATCTTGGTCGAGAAGGGCAAGACGATCACCGTGACGATGGAGTTGGTCGCGCCCTGAGCCTGCCCCGCCTTGACTCCATCTCCGGACGCTCATAGCGTTTCGCCGGCCTAGCTGATGAGATCCCCAAACCAGAAGCGCTCGCCGAACGCCGCCTCGGGATCTAAGCGGCCCCCCCCCGCACGGGGCGGCGGCGGATCACGCCCCACTCCGAGCCAGCGCCCAGCCCCGGCCAAAGAAGCCTCGCGCCGGCCCGTTCGCTGGTCCGAGGAGCTGGAGTCGGCCGAAGCTTGGCAGCACGACTCGCAGATCGGGCCCGCCGATCCCGGCGAGATCGAAGAGCCCCTCTTTGACGAGGCTGAGCCCATCGCCCTGGCCGAAGAGGTCGAAGAGACCGAAGACGAGGACGAGGACGAGGAGACCACCCCGTCCGAAGAGGAAGAAGGCGGCGCCGGAGCAGGCGCGGACGCCGACAAGGGTCGCGGGCGGCGACGATCCAAGACCATCGCGCGCAAGCAGATGCTGCGCGAGCGCCGCCGGATGCTGGCCCAAGGGACGATCCCCGAGATCGTCGACTACGAGCGGCCGGCCCACCGCATGGAGTGCCGGGACGCCGAGCGCCCCTGCTTGTTCGTGTCCTGCCGCTATCACCTCTACCTAGACGTCAACCCGGTCACTGGCTCCATCAAGCTCAACTTCCCCGACAAAGAGGTCTGGGAACTCTCCGAGACCTGCGCGCTCGACGTCGCTGAGCGCGGCGGCATCACGCTCGAAGAGGTCGGCGACATCATGAACCTCACCCGCGAGCGCATTCGCCAGGTCGAGGTCAGCGGCCTCGGCAAGCTCAAGCGCGGGGACGCCTCGCTCGAGACCTTCGTCGATGGGCGCGAGCTGGCGGCGTATCCGTTCATCAAGGGCGCAGCCGCGTCGAGCGCTCCGGCGCCGACCGAAGCTGACGACGACGACGACAGCTGAACCGTAGAAACCCCGCGGGAATTGACGGGCAAAGGCCCCCGGCGGGTTCGTCAACGCGAAGTCGACCCACCCCCTCTTGCTCCCGCCGGGCCTCCGTAGGAGAACACCGCGTGGTGTCCTCGCGCGAAGCCAAGTCGCCCGTTCGGAGGGCCCTCATCAGCGTTACCGACAAGACCGGGATCGTCGAGTTCGCCCGCGGCCTCGCGGCCCTAGGCGTCGAGCTCATCTCCACCGGTGGGACCCGTGCGCTGCTCGAGCGCGAGGGCGTCCCCGCCCGGGAGGTGGCCGAGGTGACCGGGGTACCGGAGATGCTCGACGGTCGGGTCAAGACGCTGCATCCCAAGGTCCATGGCGGGATCCTGGCGCGCCGAGACAAGCCCGAGCACACCCAGGCCTTGGCGGCCCACGGCATCGGCCCCATCGATCTGGTGTGCGTGAACCTCTACGCCTTCGAGGACGCGGCCAAGAAGCCGGGCCTGGCCTTCGGCGAGGTCGTCGAGGAGATCGACATCGGCGGACCCGCGCTGCTCCGCGCGGCGGCGAAGAACCACGCCTTTGTATTGCCGGTGGTAGATCCCGCGGACTACAGCGAGATCCTCGCGCTCCTCCAAGGCGGCGCCGACGTGCCTGAGTCCCGGCGGCGAGCCCTGGCGCTCAAGGTCTACCGGCACACCTCGCGCTACGACGCTGCGATCGCCGGGTGGCTCGGCGCAGTGGTGGAGGGCCCGGAGGCCGCGCCCAGCACCCTGTTTGTCGAAGCCCCGCTGGCCCAGACGTTGCGCTACGGCGAGAACCCCCACCAGAGCGCGGCGCTGTACCGCGATCGCGCGTTGCCGCCCGCGTCCTTGGTGGGCGCCAAGCAGCTCGGCGGCAAAGAGCTCTCCTTCAACAACCTCCTCGACGCGGACGCCGCGCTCGGCCTGGCCCTCGATTTGGGCGGGGTCACGGCGGTGTACGTCAAGCACAACAACCCCTGCGGCGTCGCCACCCGGCCCACGCTGGCAGACGCGGTGAGGACCGCGCGAGAGGTCGATCCCGTCTCGGCCTTCGGCGCCGTCATCGCGCTCACCGCCGAGGTGGATCAGGCCGCTGCCGAGGTGCTCGGCGAGACCTTCGTGGAGGTCATCGTCGCGCCGCGCTTCTCACCGGAGGCGGTAGAAGTGCTGGGGGTGAAGAAGAACCTGCGCCTCCTGGAGCTCGGCCCGCTCTCGGCCCCGGAGGCCCGCGGACCCGAGCTGCGCCGGATCCGCGGCGGCTGGCTCTACCAAAAGGCCGATGTGCACCCGAACGTGCGCGAAGAGGTCGAGGGCGCCCGGCTGGCGACACGTCGCGCGCCCAACGACGCCGAGCGGCGCGCGCTGCGCTACGCCTGGATCGTAGCCAAGCACGTCCGCTCCAACGCCATCGTGTTCAGCTTGGAAGATCGCGTGGTCGCGGTCGGCGCGGGTCAGATGAGCCGCGTCGATTCGGTTGCGCTCTGTAGGATGAAAGCGGGGGAAAAGCTCAAAGGTACGGTAGTCGCTTCGGACGCCTTCTTTCCTTTCCGCGACGGAGTGGACCTCCTGACCGCGGCGGGAGCGACTGCCATCGTGCAGCCGGGGGGCAGCGTTCGAGACGACGAAGTCATCAAGGCCGCTGACGAGCAGGAAGTGGCGATGCTCCTCACGGGCGTGCGACACTTCCGCCACTGACGAGGGCTCCCCACTCCGCCATGCGAATTGAGTGCGAGAACTGTAACGCCGCCTACACCATCGGCGACGCCCTATTGTCCGACCAGCCCATCGGCGCGCAGTGCCCTTACTGCGGCCATGTTCGCATCGTCCGCAAAGGCGATCCGCCCAAGGCCTCGGCTGCGCCGGGCGCGATGGCCGCGCCGGCGAGCTCGTCCGTGCCGAACACGACCGGCATGAACCTCTCGTTTGCGCGCTCGGTTCCGCCGCCGCCTCCGCCGCCGATGGGGAAGGGGCCCGTCAGCAGCCTGCCTCCTTCGCGCAACCTCGACGCGCCGTTTGGACGCCCCAGCGCTCCGCCCCCCAACTCCGGCTTCGCGCTCGGCCCGGGCCAGAGCGGCCGGGTCGACGTCAGCGACCTCGGCGTCCCCGCCAAGGAGCGCTTCGGTCAGGGCGGAGACGGCCTGGCGGTGCTGCCCCCCAAGAAGCCAGGCGGCTCTCCCGGCGGCTCAGGCGCGACCTGCCAGGTCTGCGGCACCGAGCTCAACGATGAGTTCGACAAGGTCATCGGCCTGTGTGAGACCCACCAGCGCGAGCGGAGCGGTCAGTCCGACTTCGGCGCGGGGACGTCGAGCAGCGAGACCAAGGAATGGCGGGTCCGCTCCATCGACGGAAGCGTCCAAGGGCCGTTTGGGCTCAGCGAGATCCGCTCGGGTCTCCAAGATCACCGCTTCGGCGAAGAGGACATGTACTCCAAGGGCACGACGGACTTCGGCCCTATGGACAGCTTCGCCGAGCTGCGCAGCTACACCAAGGGCCAGCAGCTCGGGCGAACAGATACGCGCAACAACCGCTCGCGTGATCGCGCCGCCCCGGTGGCCCCAGCGCGCTCCGGCGGGATCGGCGCCGGCTCGATCGTCCTCGGCTTGATCGTCGTCGCCTTGGCCGCTGGCGGCGCCTACTTGGTGACCCACCCCGAGCTCGTTCAGAACGTGCTGGCGCAGACCGGCAAGTCCGATAAGCCGACCGGGCCGCTGCCTCCCAATCCGCTCAAGCGCCAGCTCGACAAGTGGCGTCTGGCGCATCCCGACGCCAGCGGCACGCCCGACGAGCACCTGCGCACCGCCCAGGCGCGGATGCTGGAGGACACCTGGCGTTCGCACCAGCAGGCCCAGGACTCTTTTGAGCGCGTGTTAATCCTCGATGAGGACAATGCCGTCGCGATCGCGGGCTACGTGGAGAATCAGGTGCTGTGGAAGGCGGCCCTCTTGACCGAGGAGGACCTCCGAACGCTGGAGGCGGCCGTGAAGTTCGCGGTCGCGGTCAAGCCCGACTCGGCCCCCGTGCAGCGGGCGAAGGCGGCGATCTCCCTGGCGCGCGAGGATCTCAACGTGTGCCGGACGGCGGCGGACAAGGCGCTCGCTTTGGCGCCCACGGATGGGATGGCGCGCCTGTACCTCTCTACCTCCTTCATGGAGGGCAACGTCGGGCTGGCCATCAAGGAGGCGGAGACCGCGGCGGCTCAGATGCCACAGCTGCGCCGCGCCGATCGCGTGCAGGCCCGGGCCCTCGCCAACGGCGGACGTTATGCCTCCGCGCTCAAGATCTTGGAGAAGCGTCTCACCAACGACCCGAGCAACGCCGCCGTGCATTGGCTCCACGCCGACGTCGACCGCGAGGTCGGCAACACCGAGAGCGCCAAGAGGCACTACCGCTTGGCGATCCAATACGATGGTGATGACGGCGGAGCTCGCCTCGCGCTGGGTGATCTCCTCCTCGACACCGGAGATGCGCGAGGTGCCAACGAGGTTCTGCGCGTCGTCGTCGAGGGCGAAAAGGCCTCGCCGTCGTATCGGGCTCAAGCGCTGGCTGCGCTGGCCCGGGCCGAGCTGATCGGCGGCAAGCCCAAGCGCGCCAAGGAGTACGCGGACGCGGCGCTGGTGCTGCTTCCCCGCGCTCCCGGGTCTTTGCTCGTCGCCGCGGAGGCGGCACTCCTCACCGGTTCGGCGACCACCGCCTTGGCCCTGGCGGACCGCTCGCTGGAGGGCCGCGCGGGAGAGCCGGCGACCTTGGTGATTCAAGCGCGGGCCCACGCCGCCCTGCGCCAGAAGGAGAAGTCGCTTCAGAAGTACGAAGAGGCCGTCCAAAACGATCCGCGCGATGTCCGGCTCCGCGGTGTCTTGGCGGCGGCCTATCTCGGCGTCGGCGGCAACACCCAGGCTTATACGGTGATGCGTCGCGCGGCCGAGATCGACCCGGGCGAGCACGACGCGCGGACTCGGCGCAGCGCGGTCTTCGCGCTCTCGGAGTCTGCGGTCCGAGACGCGATCGATCGCTTCCGAGAGTCCGCCCGCGACCTGCCCGAGAAGTCCGTGGCCAACGCCTCGGCGGCGATGATGTACTACCACATGGGGGAGGTCGGTCGGGCTCGGGAGCTGCTCTCGGTCGCGCTCGAAGCCGACGCGGCCAACAGCTCCGCTCGTCTGTACATGGGCCACCTCGCGCTCGAGCGCGGCGCCTTCGCGGAGGCTGAAGATCACGCCAAGAAGATGCTGCGGGTGGATCGCGGCTCCGCCGTCGGCAGCCTGCTCCTCGGCCGCGCCTACGTCGGCCAAGGCAAACAGAAAGAGGCCCTGGAGGCCTTCGACACCGCGCTGCGCAGCAGCAAGGGGTTGCTCATCGCCGAGGTCGAGAAGGCCGCGGTCGAGCTCTCCTCTGGCCAAAAGGACAAGGCGCTCGCGGCGCTGATTCGGGCCCAGACCGTCAATCCCTACCTGCTCCGCACGCGCCGACTCCTGCTCGAAGCTGGGTACTAGGCTCTCTTTAGCCCGGTCAGGGTCCCGGTCGCGGTCGTACCGGGACCGAATTGTTGAGGCACGACGGAGCAATCGGGACGGGACCCGGACCGGGTAGGGCTGAAGACAGCCCCTGGCAGGCTGAAAGAGGGGGCTGTGTCGGACCCCATTTTGCGCGGCCGCCCCTTGCCACAGTCCGCTGCTCCAGGCGACTAGGTCAGCGATGCACAAGCGCACACTCGTCGTTGGCGGCGGCGGGCGCGAGCATGCCCTGGCCGAGATCCTGGCCGAAGGCAGCACGCGACCCGAGGTGCTGATCGCACCAGGAAACGCCGGCACTGCGCTCCGCTTCGAGAACGTGGCGGTCTCCGCCACCGACGTGCCGGCGCTGGTGTCGCTGGCCGTGTCGCGGAAGGTCGACCTGGTGGTCGTGGGCCCCGAAGCGCCGCTGGCCCTGGGCCTCGCCGACGCGCTCCTGGCCGCGGGCGTGCCCGTGTTTGGCGCCTCCCGCGCGGCCGCGCGCCTCGAGGCGAGCAAGGCCTTCGCCAAGGAGGTCATGGACGCGGCCGGGGTTCGCACCGCGCGCGGCGCCAGCTTCACCGAGCTTGAGCCGGCCCTCGCGATGATCGACGCGCTCGGCGGGGCCGCGGTGGTGAAGGCCGACGGGCTCGCGGCGGGCAAGGGCGTCGTCGTGGCGGCCGACGCCGCCGAGGCCAAAGACGCGGTCCGTCGCTTCTTGGGCGGCGCGCTGGGCGAGGCTGGCCGCACGCTCGTCATTGAGGAGCGGCTCGAGGGCGAGGAAGTCTCCATCATGGCGATCGCCGATGGGGAGCGCTACGCGCTCCTGCCGCCGGCCCAAGACCACAAGCGGATCTTCGACGGCGACCTCGGGCCGAACACTGGGGGCATGGGCGCCTATGCTCCCGCCCCGTGCGCGGCCGGGATCTTCGAGGAGGCCGGGGAGCAGACGATCGCGCCGATCTTGGCGGCGATGCGAGCCCGCGGCACCCCCTTTCGGGGCGTGCTCTACGCCGGGCTGATGCTCACCGCCCAGGGCCCCTATGTCCTCGAGTACAACGCTCGGCTGGGAGATCCGGAGACCGAGGCCGTGCTGCCGTTGCTGGGCGAGGATCTCTACCCGATCCTGGCCGCCGCGGCAGAAGGCAGGCTCGAGCCCCGGCCGCTCCGGCTGCACCCTGGCGCGGCGATGACCGTGGTTTTGGCCTCGGAGGGCTATCCTGAGCACCCGCGAACTGGTGATCTCATCCGCGGCCTCGAGCGGGTCCCCCCAGAGGTGCGCGTGTTTCACGCCGGGACTCGGCGCAGCGCCAGCGGGGAAGTCGAGACCGCCGGCGGGCGCGTGCTGGCCTTGACCGCGCTGGGCGGCACCTTGGCCGAGGCTCGAGAGCGGGTGTATCGCGGCGTCTCGGTGATCGAGTTTCGCGGTCAGCAACACCGGCGCGACATCGGAGCTCGCGCGCTTGGGAGGCTCTGATGCTGTTCATGGATCTCGACGGCACGCTGCTCGACGATACGGCGCGCCACTACTCGACCTACGCCGAGCTCCTCGGCCTGCCCGAGATGCGCGGCCTGCCGATCCCCGACAAGGAGTACTGGGGCCTTCGCCGCGAGGGAAAGCCGATCGAGGAGATTCTTCGGAAATCCAGGCTGTTTCCGACCAAGTTTAAGGAGTTTGGGCAGCGCTTCGAGGAGCGGGTAGAGACGCCCGAGATGCTCGCCCTCGACCGCGTTCGGGTGGGGACCGAGACCGCCCTCGGCAAGCTCTACACCAAGACGCCGATCGTGCTGGTGACGCAGCGCCGCGACGGGGCCGAGCTGGAGAACCAGCTGGCGCGCCTCGGTCTGCGCAAGTACTTCGCCGAGGTCCTCTTCGGGGGGCTCAAGCCGACCCGTCGGCCGACCAAGGACGATCGCTGGCAGCACAAGGCTGGGCTCCTCCGCGCGCGCTACAAGATCCTCCCGACCGAGGCGCTGTTCATCGGCGACACCGATAACGACGTGAAGGCTGCGCGCAGCCTGAAGTTCGACGTGTGGTTGGTCGAGGGTGGGCACCAGAACAAGGAGCTGCAGATCAAGGCCGATCCGGACCGCATCATCCCGGACGTGGTCGGGGGCCTGAAGCACATGCTCCCCGGCGGCCGCTGGCAGCGCTGAGGTGGCCTCTGAGCGGCTCAGCGCGCGCGGCCGCGGGTCGCGCCCAGGCTCGAGAAGTAGGTCGCCATCGCCGCGCCTTCGTCCTCGAAGGGCTCAAAGAAGAGGCGCCGCGCGCGGGCCAAGGAGATGCGCCCGGCGATCAAGGCCCGGTACAGCTCGTCCCCCAAGCGGTAGCCGAGGATGTGGGTCAGCGCATTCCACTTCCCGGCGGGTAGGGTGAAGGCGCGGCGGAGGCCGGCCGATGGTCTCCCGCGCTCGAGGTCCAGGTGGAGGAGGGCGAGGGCCAGCACCTCACGCGTGGTCTCGTCGGTTCCTTCTTCGGCGAGCTGGGCTTCCATTTCCTGGCGATCCAGGGCGCGCCGCTGCGGCGTGACCAGCTTGCTGCCCAGGAAACCGACGGCCTCGTTCATGACTCGAGCGTAGAACGCGTCGACCAAGGAGCGGGGCTCGTCGAGGCCTTCCCCCGATAGGTGATGGCGCAGCGCGTGGGCGGCCTCCTCCGCGGCGTGGGCCAGCGAGGTGGTCGCCAAGTAGATGAGGCCAGCGCGGGGCAGGTAGCAGCTCTCGCTCTGCAGCACGTGGCGGCGGATAGCGGCCAGCTGCCGGTCCTCGAAGATCCGGCGGCGCTCCAGGCGGGCCAAAAAGCCGAGATCGTGCGGCCCGACCACCTCCACCGCCTGTTGGGTCTCGGCCACCGGGATCCGCAGGATCCGGCCGATCGCAGAGAGGGCCTCGTCGACCAGCTCTTGGCCGGCATCCGAGTCTCGAATGGGATCGCTCCCCTGGCCGTCCTCGAGCTCGGCGATCCAGGTGAGGAAGGACTGCTGGCAGACCACCGGAGAGCCTGAGATCAGCGCATAGGCCTGGTCCTCGAGCGCCAGCACCTCGTGTCGTCCGACCAGCTCGAAGGCCTCCTCCGAGAGCCACAGGGTCTCGGGGTTTTGGTGAACCCGCAGGATTGGGCCCTCGAGGCCTCGCGCCCGCAGGGCCGCCTTGAGCTGGGTTGGCAGATGCGGAGGCGCCAGGTGGTACTCACCGACCAGGACAAAGGCGCGGTCCGCTCCGGTCACCGCCAGCGCCTCGGCGACCCGGCTGGCCGTGAGGCGGTCGCGTACGCCGAGCGCGCCGGGCCCGCGCCGCTCGGCGTCCACCGCGATGATCCGATCGCCTCTGGCGTGGGCCGCGGCCAGGACCGGGCGGAGCGCCACCAGCGCTCCCACCGGCCAGCGCCGGGCGATCTCGGTCTTCTTGAGGAAGGTGGCTTCGTCGATCTGCCCGGCCACCAGGCGGTCGACCAGGGCCTGGTCTTTGGCCTCGAACATCTCCAGCGCGATCACGAAGCGCGCTCCCGCCGGGCGGGGCGCCAAGACGAGCTCAGCGAAGGCGCGCTGGCAGGGGTGGAAGGTGTGGTAGTCGCCGACGAGGACGACCCGAGCGCGGGCGATGCTGGCCTGAAGCTCGGCTCGGCTCGAGGGAGCCTGCACTTGCCGCACGGTTCGGCGGTAGGTGGCCTCATAGCGCAGGAGGCCGGCGCTGGGCCCCGCCACCAGGGCCCCGATGCGCACCTGATTCTTCAGGTACAGCGCGCGCTGGAGGGCGCGAAGCTCACTCCCGAGGGGAGCCGGCCGAGGACGTCGCCGGGCCAGCGCTGTGGATGCTCCCATGGGGCCACAGAGCCCGAGCCGAGCCGAGGCGTCAAAATTTCAGGCGCAGGTTCAGAGCAGCGCGCGAAGGCGCAGGGGGAGAGTGGCACGCTGGGGGTGCCCCGGGTCGAGCGGGGTTGCGCTCGACGGTTGCTGCGGTAGCGAGGGCTAGGCCGTCTTCTTGGCGCCGGCGCGCATCAGCCGCGAGACGTAGCGGCTGGCGGTCCCGGCGGTGAGGACGTTCTTGGAAGCGGCGCGGTAGATCTCGGCCACGGCGGTCTTCACCTGCGCGTCCTTGTCCTTGGCGCCCGACGCGATGGCAGCTTTGGCTGCTTTCACGGCGGTGCGCATCTCGGACCGGATGCCGGTGTTGCGCGCGTTCTTCTTCTGAGTCTGGCGATTTCGCTTCTCTGCGGACTTGTGCGTTGCCACGGTGGGGTCGGCTCGTACCGAGCGAGGTCTGGCTTGTCAAGCAAGCAGCGCGCGAGGCAGGGCTGCCGTGCTCCGGAATCGAGGTGGGAGCCCAGCCCATGAGCGAGTCGATCGAGGCCGAAGCGGCCGCCCAAGGGGAAGGCCGAAAGGTGGTCCGCCGCGCCGGGATCATCGCTGTATTCACGCTCCTCTCTCGGATCCTGGGCTACGTCAGGGACGCCGTCCTGGCCAGCATCTTCGGGGCGAGCGCGACCTTCGACGCCTTCGTCGTCGCCCAGACCATCCCGAACTTCCTGCGCCGCCTCGTGGCCGAGGGAGCCCTAGTGATCGCCTATGTCCCGATCCTCTCCGAGGAGCGCGAGCGGGGCGGTCAGGTCGCTGCCAAGCGCTTCTTCGCGGCGGTGATGGGGACGTTGCTCCCGTTGTTGATCCTGTTCGTGGTCTTCGGCGTGGTCTTCCCCGACTTGGTCGTGGAGGCCTTCGCTCCCGGCTTCAACCCCGAGCGCACGGAGATCGCGGTCCGGCTGACCGAGATCATGATGCCCTACATCCTGTTCGTGTCCCTGATGGCGATCGCCGCGGGGACCCTGAACGTGCTGGGCAGCTACGCGCCCGGGGCGGCGGCCCCGATCCTCCACAACCTCGCCATCATCGCCATGGCCCTCTTCGCCGGTCACTGGTTCAGCGATCCGATCATCGCGGTTGGCGTCGGCTTCACGGTGGGCGGGATGCTGCAGCTGGCCCTCCAGATCCCGTTTCTGGCCAAACACGACGCGCTGGTGATGCCCCGCTTCGCGCCGCGGGATCCCGGGGTCCGGGTGCTCCTCAAGCGGATGGCGCCGGCGGTCTTCGGGGTCGCGGTCTATCAGATCAACCTGATGGTCATCCGCCAGATCGGCTCCTTTTTGCCGGACGGCCAGCTGTCCTGCTACTACAACGCGACGCGCCTGCAGGAGTTCGCGCTGGGTGTCTTCGCGGTCAGCGTCTCGGTGGCGGCCCTGCCCACGCTCTCCGAACACGCGGCCAAGAAGGACTACGGGGCGCTCTTGTCGACCTATCGGCGGGCGCTCAAGATCACCAACTTCGTCACCGTGCCGGCGACCGTAGCCTTGGTCTTGATGTCGGGCCCGATCGTGCGGGTGTTGTTTCGGCACGGAAACTACAGCGAACAGGCCGCCGAGATGACCGCTGGGCTGCTCCAGATCCTGGGCCTGGCGATCACGCCGATCGGGGCGGTGCGGGTGATCGTGCCGACGTTCTACGCGCTCGGCGACACCAAGACGCCCGTCATCGGCGCGGCCGCCTCCTTGGCCTCGACCTTCATCGTCGGCCACGCGCTGCGCGGGCAGTTTGAGATCTACGGGCTCACCGCGGCCACCTCCTTCGCGGCGCTGGTGCAGCTGCTCGCGCTCGGCTTCACGCTCACCCGTTCGGTGCGCCGCCGCTCGAGCGAGGTTCGCACCCGGAGCCTCGAGACCTTTGGGCACGGTGCCAAGGCCCTGGTGGCGGCGCTGCCCGCCGTGGGGATCTCCGCGGTGCTGGCCGAGGCCTACGGATTTGCTGGGGGTCGGACCTTGCTCTCCGGGGTGATCCTGCTCGGCTTGGTCGGGCTGGCGGTCCTGCTGTACTTCGTCCTGGCGAAGATCCTCCGTTTGGAGGAGGCGGACCTCGTCATCCATGCGATTCGACGACGGATCGGGCGACGGGCGGCCCGCTGAGCCCCGATCTCCCAGCCTGTGAACAACATGTGGTCAACTCTAGGTAATGGGACCCTAAGTCCCCCTTCCTCCGACGGGTTTATCGGATCTGCTTAATTCTTGTGCGGTGGGTCAATCCCAGGCGCCCAGGGGCTCAGGGTGGTGTTGCCGTTCACGGAGGCCGATAGGGCAGCTGTTTCGCTGTGCTTGTTGGCGGCGTAGTGGCTGGCTCGCGAAGCGCGACTGGTGCCACTCAGACAGATTGCCCAATGCGCGAGGACGCGCGGGGGAGCTTCGAGTCGAGCCGGAGTCGTACTAGCTTCCGCGCCATGGCCTTGCCCGAGACTCCGATGAAGCCCCTGCCTACCACGGACGATCCCGCGCTGATGGATCCCGCGTCGCGCCAGAGCTTCGGGGCGGCCTTTGAGCGTCTGGTCGGCATCATGGCGCGCCTGCGCGGCGAGGGCGGCTGCCCCTGGGACCAAGAGCAGGACCTCCGCACCCTCCGCCCCTACTTGGTCGAGGAGGCCTACGAGGTGCTGGAGGCGATCGAGCACGGGACCGAGCACGACCACCTCGAGGAGCTGGGCGACCTCCTGCTCCAGGTCGTCTTTCAGGCCGAGATCCGGCGGCAGGCGGGCGCCTTCGACGTGGCCGATGTGGCTCATGCCATCTCCGACAAGCTCGTGCGCCGCCACCCCCACGTCTTCGGTGACCTCGCCTTGGCCGGCATCGACGAGATCTGGTCCAACTGGGAGGAGATCAAGAAGAAGGAGAAGGGCCGCCGCTCGGTCACCGATGGGGTCCCGCGCGCGCTCCCCGCGCTGCTCCGCGCGCAGCGCACCACCGAGAAGGCCAGCCGGGTCGGCTTCGACTGGCCGAGCATCGACGGGCCGCTGGCCAAGCTCCAGGAAGAGATGGCCGAGCTGGCCTCCGCGCGCGCTGCGGGGAATCGGCGACGGATGGAGGAGGAGCTCGGCGACGTCCTCTTCTCCGTGGTCAACGTGGCCCGCTTCCTCGAGGTCAGCGCCGAGGATGCGCTCCACGGCGCAGTGCACCGCTTCAAAGAGCGCTTCCTCGAGGTGGAAGATCGGGTGCGGGAGAGCGGCAAGCCGATGAAGGAGGTCCCGCTGGAGGAGCTCGATCGCTACTGGGACGAGGCCAAGCTGCGCCTTCAGAAGGAGAAGACGGCGATGGAGTCGACCTCGAAGGAGGCGTCGAACACCCGCACGCCGGTCGAGCCCGCGCCGAAGGTCTGATTGCTGACGTACAGCTCCTGATCCCCGACTTTGCAGCGGATCATCGAGCCGCTCATGCTGAGCACCACGTCGACCCAGGCGAACATCGGCGGGTCAAAGGGCGCGCTGGCCAAGGTGGTGCCTTCCGCGAGCCCACCGTTGTGCTCGGCCAAGAACGCGGTGTGCTGCTTCTGGTCGATCCCGCAGATCAGGTAGCGATCCGGGATCACCGCCTGGGCGCGGCCCATGATCCCGCCGCGCCCTGATCCGGCGACGTGTCCCGGTCCGACGTCCGTGATGCGGACGCGCGCGTGGATGATCGTGTCTGTCCATTGGTTGCGCGGCCCGACCCAGCCCTCGCGCACGAGGCCATCGGCCGGGGCCGCCTTGAGCACGCCGCTGGCCGGCTCGATGCGCATGACGGTGGAGGTGAAGAGCCACTCGGGCGCCACGGAGTGAAAATCGTCCGAGAAAAGCAGCCGATTCTGTACGTCCGGCGCCGGGTCGATCGCGTCGGCCAAGCCATCCTGGTCGCGATCGGGGGGCGGCGGATCGATGGCGTCCGGGGCGAAGGCGTCCATCCCCGCGGCTGCGTCGTTCACTGCGCCGTCGAAGTCGGCGGGTATTCCCGCGTCTTTCCCCACGGGGACGAGCAACCCCGAGTCGCCCTCCGTTCCGGCGCCTCCGCCGCAAGCTGCGACGAATAGCGCGGCGAAAGCAACGACCGAGGCGGCGGCACGGCGGTGTGTCCGCGTCTCGTTCGCGTCGGGCATCCTCCAATGTTACGCCGCCCGCGCTTTTTTTTGTGTACGTGCTCGACAAAAAACACAGCGCCCATTACCTCCCCGTGGCCAGCGAGACTTCGTTTTGGAGAAGCGAATGAGTATCACGTTCGAGTGCATGGCCTGCGGAGCCGATTACGACCTGGAGATTCCAGCGATCATCGAGCGCCCTAACAGCTTGAAGTGCCCCAACTGCGGCGCGCATCCCCCTGCGCATCGCAGTCACGCACTGGCGACCGCGCTCGAGGATCTGCTCGCGGCGATGGCCGCGGTGAGGAAGAAGATCCGATTCGAGATCGAGCTCGAGACCGACGAGCTGCCGCCCCCCTACGGACCCCTCGAGGAAGAAGAGACCGGTCTCGACTTCGAGAATGGGGAAGAGGGCGCGGAGGGTGCTGAAGAAGAAGAGGAAGAAGAGGAAGAGGAAGAGGCCGAGGCGACCTCCGCCCGCCGTGGAGCCAAGACGCCCGTCAAGGCTGCTGCCGGCAAGGGTGAGGAAGAAGCCGAGGAAGAAGACGACTTCGACGACCTCGACGAAGAAGCCGACGACGACGACGACCTCGACGATGACGAAGAGGACGACGACGACGACGACGACGACGAGGATGAAGAAGAGGACGACGACGACGACGAGGATGAGGACGACGACGAAGAGGAAGAGGAAGAAGAGGAAGAAGAGAAGCCCAAGCCGGCTCGTAAGAAGAAGTAGCTCTCCCTCAGACTCCCGTTCCCCCTCAGCTTTCCGCCCTTTCTAGGCCCTTGGCCGGCCCACTGTGCGCCGCCGCCACATCCGCTTCCTGCCCGACCCTAAAGCGCTGCCCTAAGGGGTAGATCTCCCCGTCTTTCGCGTAGAACTGCCGGAAACGGTGTGAGAAGAGGACCCCGATGACCGAAAAGCACGATCTCGTCTTTCGCTCTGCACTGCTGACCTTGGCGGCGCTCCTGCCCAGCGTGGCGGAAGCGCAAGGTTATGCGCTCAGTCAGAGCACGCGGAGCTTCCAGTCGATCGCGGCCAGCGGGACGATGGTCACCGTCTCTGACAGCGATGACGGCACCGGCACGGTGAGCTTGCCGTTCAGCCTCAGCTTCTTCGGCTCGGCGGTCAGCACGGTCTATCCGAGCACCAATGGGCTCCTGGGGACGGCTGCTGCGACGACCGACTACCGGCCCACGACCATTCCGACCTCGGCCACGCCCAACGGCTTCATCGGTGGCTTTTGGCGAGACATGCAGCTGACGGGCGTCTCGGGCGGCATCTACACCAAGACCGACACGGACTTGAGCGGCAACGCCATCGTCACGATCGAGTGGAGCTCGCTCCAGATCTACAACTCCACGGGCAACACCATCACCTACCAGATCAAGCTGTATGAGACGGGGAACCTGGTCGAGATCGCCTATGGGCCTCGCTCCGGCGCCGGCGGCTCGGCCGGGATCGGCGTCGAGGACTCCAGCGGCTCGCGTGGTACGGCGCAGTCTTGCTCGCCGGCCTGCAGCTTCACCGATGTCCCCGAGGGCACGGTGCTCACCTTCACGCCTGTCGCCGGCGGCAACGGCGCCGACCTCAGCATCGACTTCGTCTCAGGCTTCCCGAGCAGCGGGCGCGGGGGCGATCCGGTCTCAGGCTCGCTCGACGTCCTCAACAACGGCGACCTGATGTCGAACGCCACCACCGTGATCTTCTATATGGACACGGTGAACCCGCCGAGCCCGAGCACCGGCGTGTCCCTGGGCTCGGTCAATGTCACCTCGATCCCGGCCTTCAGCTCTGTTTCGCCGACCTTCAACCTGACGCTCCCGAGCGTGTCGAGCGGCCTGTACTACATCGGCGCGGCGGTCAACGTCAGCGCCAGCGTCCTCGAGTCGAACTACGCCAACAACACGTACACGGTCGGGAGCATCAGCATCACCGGCGGCGGCAGCACCATCACCGTCACCACCAACTCGCTCCCGGCCGCCCGCAGCGGTACGGCCTATAGCGCGCAGCTACAGCAGAGCGGCGCGAGCAGCCCCTCGTGGGCGCTCTCGAGCGGCAGCTTGCCGAGCGGGATGTTCCTCTCGTCGTCGGGCCTTATCTCGGGCACGCCGAACGTGACCGGCAGCTATCCCTTCCAGGTCGAGTGCGCTCAGCCCGGCTACACCAGCGGGTTCGCGTCCCTGACCCTGACCGTGAACAACGGGGGCGGCGGGAGCCTCAGCATCGTCACCACCAGCCTCCCGCAGGCGACCGTAGGCGGGGCCTTGAGTGGCCAGCATATCGAGGCCAGCGGCGGTACGCCCCCTTACGCCTTCCAGACCGTGAGCGGCGCGCCGAGCTGGTTTCATATGGACTCTGATGGCACCGTCACTGGGACGCCGGATGCCCCCGGCAACCACCAGATTCACATCTCGGTCTTTGACTCTGCCTTGGGCAACACCGAGGGCGTGGTCTCGCTCGAGGTCGTGCAGGGCGGCCCGCTAACCATCACCACCGAGAGCTTGGTCGGCGGGGTGGTCGGCGTGGCCTACAGCGCCGCGGTGGCTGCGCAGGGCGGCTTCTCGCCCTACCAGTTCAGCGTCGGCAGCGGCTCGTTGCCGGCCGGCCTCTCCCTGAGCAGCGAGGGCGTGATCTCCGGTACCCCAACCGCGAGGGGCAGCTCCACCTTCGAGGTCGAGGTCCGCGACGCGATGTCGACCACCCAGCGCAAGAGCTACACGGTCGCGGTGATCGAGCGGACCGCGCTGTCGATCTCGGTGCCGGCTACGATCAGCCTTCGCTACAACCAGGCCGCCGAGGTCCAGCTCGTCGCGGCCGGAGGCGTCCCGCCCTACCAGTGGACGATGGTCGGCTTGTTGCCCGCCGGGGTCACGCTGGACGCGGACACCCTGCGCGGCACCCCCACCTCGACCAAGGCCACGGCGATGGTCACCTTCCGGGTCCGCGACAGCGAGGGCGCCATCGCCGAGAAGCTGGTGACGGTCGAGGTGACCAAGGGCGGCAACCAGACCCCTGGGCGCTCGGGCGGTAGCACACGCCGCGACGGAGGCTGCAGCTGCATGCTCCCGGAGCGCTCGGGCTCGGGGCTTTCGCTGTCCCTCTTGGGTATCTCTTTCCTCGTGCTCCGATCCATGGCAAGCCGCTCCCGGCGGAACGATCGATGGCTGGTCACGACGACGAAAAATCGAACCGACGAACCAAGATCGTCGCGACCCTAGGTCCGGCCTCGAACTCGGAGGAGGTCATCGAGGGCCTCATCCGCGCCGGCCTCGACGTCGCGCGGCTCAACTTCAGCCACGGCACCCACGACGATCACCGGCGCAACTTGGCGCGGGTACGCTCGGCCGAGGCCCGCACGGGCAAGCCGGTGGCGGTACTCCAAGATCTGCAAGGTCCGAAGATCCGCCTGGGCAAGGTGGACGGCGAGGTCTTCCTCAAGGCCGGCGAGACCGCGGTGTTGTCGAGCGACGGCGACTTCCTCGGAACGCGGGCCCGGTTGCCCACGACCTACGAGCGGCTCTCCCGCGACGTGAAGGCGGGCGAGCTCATCCAGCTGGCCGACGGTCAGCTCGAGCTCAAGGTCAAGGACGTCAAGGAGCCCGATGTCATCTGCGAGGTCATCGTCGGGGGCAAGCTCACCTCCAACAAAGGGATGAACCTCCCGGGCAGCAACCTCACGGTCCCCTCGCTCTCAGCCAAGGACATCGCCGATCTCGAGGCGGGGCTGGCGATGGGCGTGGACTACGTCGCGCTGTCCTTCGTGCGTTCGCCCCACGATGTGCTCGAGCTCAGGTCCCTGATGGAGAAGTTCGGGCGGGTCGTGCCGATCATCTCCAAGATCGAGAAGCCGCAGGCGGTCGATCGCCTGGAGGCCATCTGCGATGTCTCCGACGGCCTCATGGTGGCCCGCGGCGATCTCGGGGTGGAGCTGCCCGCCGAGCAGGTCCCGGCCGTCCAGCGCAAGGTCATCCGCGCGGCGCGGGAGCGGGGCAAGGTGACGATCGTCGCCACGCAGATGCTGGTCTCGATGACCCGGCACCCGCGGCCGACCCACGCTGAGGTCTCCGACGTGGCCAACGCGGTCTTCGACGGGACAGACGCGGTGATGCTCTCGGAAGAGACGGCCTCGGGCGAGTACCCGATCCGCGCTGTGGAGACGATGGCCGAGATCCTGCGCGCCACCGATCACGCCCAGATCCCTCGGGTGGAGCCGGACTTCGTCCCGACCCTGAAGAACAGCTACCCCGGCGCCATCGCGCGCGCCGCGGCCTCCTTGGCCAAGGACATGGACGCCCGCGGCATCATCGCCTTCACCGACTGGGGCCTCGGACCGCGGCTGATCGGCAATGCGCGGCCCCGCTGTGAGCTGATCGGCTTGGCCGGACGGCAAGAGGCGGTGCGGCGGATGGCGGCCTACTGGGGGGTGCGGCCGATGCGCATCGAGGCGCCGGCGAGCATGGAAGGCCTCCTCGCCGAGATCGAGCGGATCGGGCGGGAGACCTCGCTGTTTCTGCCGGGCACAACGCTGGTCGTTACCAGCAAGATGCCGATGGACTCGGATCAGGTCACCAGCGTGCTCAAGCTACACAAAGTGGGCTGAATCAGCGCTGTCTTCAGCCCCTACCCGGTCCGGGACGTCCGGGTGCCGGTACCGGTCCCGACCGCCCAGTTGTTCCTCAACGCCGCGATCAGGGCCTGTATGGGACCGCCTCCTGCGACCGGCCGCGACCGGGACCGGGCAGAAGTCCCCCTATCCCCGGCGGTAGAACGCCAGGGCCGTCTCTCCGTACTTCTTCGTTCGCTCGAGCGCCAAGCCGGGTGGGGTTGGCGGCGGCTCATCGCGGCTCGAGTGCTCGAGCACGGTGAGCCCTCCCTCAGCCATGATCACCAGCGCGGCCGCCAGCACCTCCGGCAGCACCGCCCCGGCCTCCGCGTAGGGCGGGTCGGCGAACACGACGTCGAAGCGCCTGGTCCCCGACACAAACCGCGGCAAGGCCGTCTTCACATCGGAGGCGATGAGCTCGAGCCGCGGGCCCACGTCCAAGTTGGTCGCGTTCTTCTTGATGACCTCGAGGGCCCGCTTGTCTCGTTCGACCGCGGTGGCCCGCGCCGCGCCGCGCGAGATCGCCTCGAAGCTGATGGCGCCAGTGCCGGAGTAGAGGTCGAGCAGGCTGACCCCCTCGAGGTCTCCGAGGGCGCTGAACAAGGCCTCTCGCACCCGGTCGGGGGTGGGACGGACGGTTTGACCCTTGGGAGCCACCAGCGAGCGACCGCCCAAAGTCCCTGATACGACGCGCATTCAGGCCCTCTGTACACCGCCGTTCGCGCGTTGGCCTGTAGGTTCGGCTCGTACTGTAAACAGTTGTCCACAAGTACCTGATATGACTATTGAAATCGGGAAACAGCCTCTGCTACGGTCGAAGCATGAAGGCTTGGCTGGCGATCGGGTCCCTCGCGCTCTGTGTTGCCTGTGCCCCCGAGGCGGAGCGTCGCGTGCTCCGCGGAAGCTCGCCCCTGGTGGCCTTGATGAACGAGGCCGCGGTCGAGGCCGACGTCCCCGCTGAGATCTTGGCAGCGATCGCTGTCTCGGAGACTGCGTTGGTCGAGCCGGCGCACGAGGTGGACGAGGGGCATGTGCCGCGCGGCTACGGGGTCATGGGCCTGCTCGAGGTGAGCCCCCGGCGCTCAGCGGCCCGCGCTGCGGCGCTGCTCGGAGTGCCGGTGGAGCGCGTGAAGCACGATCGCGAAGACAACATCCGCGGCGCGGCGGCGGTGCTCCGCGCGATCGCCGATGAGCTCTTTGGGGCCGGGGCGTTGGCCGCCTCCGGCAGCCGCGATCGCTGGCTCCTCGTGGTGGAGCGCTACTTCGACGCGGGCCGGACCGGTGAAGCGCTCGCCCTCGAGGTGCGACGCAACGCGGCCCGCGGCCTCGCGATGCTCGACGCCGCCGGGACGGAGCTGATCATCCCGCCCTTTGCCGAGCTGTATGCGGGAACCTCGCCGTTCGCCCAGTCGGGCGCCGGTCTCGCCGCCGAGTACCCCAGCGCCACCTTTGTCGCCGCCAACTCCGGCAACTTCACCAGCGACAACCGCACCGCCGCGGACATCGACGTCATCGTCATCCACACCGTACAGGGCAGCTACGCCAGCGCGATCTCCTGGTTTCAAAACGCTTCGGCCAATGTCTCGGCCCACTACGTCGTGCGGCGCTCCGACGGCGCGATCACCCAGATGGTGCGCCACAAAGACATCGCCTGGCACGCTGGAAACTGGAGCTACAACCAGCGCTCGATCGGCATCGAGCACGAAGGCTACATCGCCAACTCCGACAACTACACGCCGGCCATGGTCGCGGCCTCCGCCGATCTCTCGCGCTGGCTTTGCGACAACCTCGGCATCCCCAAAGACCGCAACCACATCATCGGCCACATCGAGGTACCGAGCGCGACGCACACCGATCCCGGCCAGTTCTTCCCCTGGCAGGACTACATGCAGGCGATCCTCAACGGCAGCAGCAGCACCCCCCCGGGCAACGGGCGCCTCCAGGGCGTGGTCTATATCGGCACGGACACCACCCAGCGGCTCCCGGGCGCGACCGTGAGCATCAGCCCGGGCGGAGCGCAGGCCACCGCGCGCGCCTCAGACGGGTATTGGTCCTTCTCGTTGCCGCCGGGCACGTACACCATCACCGCGGCGGCGCCGGGCTACGCCCCGAGCAGTCTCAGCCGCGTCGTCACCTCAGGCGGCGATGAATGGGGCAGCGTGGGCCTCACGTTGGCCGCGCCGCCGATGACCGGCACCTTGCAAGGCGTGGTCTACGACGCCAGCGGGCCCGATCTATCGCAGCGCATCGATGGAGCGACCGTGCGGCTGAGCTCGGGACAGATCCAAACTGTCGGCGGCGACGGCAGCTTCACCTTTGAGCTCCCGCCCGGCGACTACACGATCACCGCCACCAAGCAGGGCTACACCACCGGCACGACCGTGCGGACGGTGGTCGCCGGCCAGATCGCCTGGGGCTCGACCGGGATCATTCCGGCCGGTGGCATGCCCACCAACCACGCGCCCAGCGTCCCGGTGCCGCTCTCACCGCGCAGCGGCGTCACGACCCGCACGCCGGTGCCGGTGTTCACGGTCGGAGCGATCACCGACCCTGACGGCGACGCCCTTACGCTCGAGGTGGAGCTGTTCGCCGACGAAGGCATGACGGCGCCCATCTCGACGGGGGAGGTCCCCCTGAGCGCCTCGGATCGGGTGGTCTCCTGGCGCTACCCGCTCGATGATCTGCCGCGCTACGCGGTGGTCTATTGGCGGGTGCGGGCCAAGGACGCCGCCCTGGCCAGCCCTTTCAGCGAGGTGCAGAGCTTCGTGGTGCCCGGCGGCGCTGCGCCGGTGCTGAGCATGGGGGCTTGGACCGCGGCGGTGCTCCCCGGGGTCGGTGACGATGCCCCGCCGCCGGCGCCCGCGGTGGTGTCCCCAGCCGCGCTGGCCATGGTCGCCACCGCTCGGCCGCGCTTCTCGGCGAGCTTGGTCACGGACCCCGATGGTGACCCGGTCGAATACGCCTTCGAGGTCGCCAGCGACGATGTGTTCGGCGCTTTGGAGGCTGAAGGGCCGCTCGGCGGATCCGACTGGGTGATGGACGCCGACCTCGCGCCGGGCAGCACCTATTACGTCCGCGTGCGCGCCGCCGACGATCGGCTGTATTCGGCCTGGTCTGCGCCGGTGGCCTTCACGGTCAGCGCCAGCGCCGAGAGCAGCGGTGAGCCCCCCGCCACCGCGGTCGATCGCGGTGGTCCGCCCAAGCTCGAGGCCACCCTCGACGATCAGAGCGGCTGCAGCGCGGTCGCCCCGAGTGATCCGGCTCTCGCCATCGCGGTCGCCTTGGGCGCGATCCTGTCTGCTCGACGGCGACGTCGCTTTTAGCGATAGTCGACGCGCTTGGCGCGCCCCGTCTCCTGCTCAAGCCTGCTCGGCTGGACCTGCCTGGTCTTGGCGTTGGCCCTGCCCGCCGAGCACGCGAAATCGCTCTCCTTGGTGAAGGGCTCGACGGTCGCGGGCGCGCCGCTGTCCCTCGACGTAGGGGCCGCGTTGTTCGTGCGCTACCGCGCGAGCAAGAGCCCGGGCCTCGACCTCGCGCGCAGCTATGAGCTGCAGCGGGCGCGCATCGCCTTTGACCTGCGTTATGGGCAGCATCTCCGCCTGGTCATCGAACCCGACTTCGCTGGCGCCGACGCGGATCTGGCGGACACCTACCTCGAGGTCATCCCGCTGCCGGAGCTGACCTTCCGCTTCGGACAGAGCGAGACGCCCTTTGGGATCTTGGAGACGATCGGCCGCTTTCGCATGCCCTCGCTGTCCCGAGGGATGATCTCCGAGCTGATGAGCGATCGCACCGGTTTTGGCGGGCGCCGCCAGGGCGGCTCGATGAAGCTCAAGCTCAAGGACTGGCCGCTCAAGCCCGAGCTGGAGATCGGCGTCTACGGGGACTTCTCGAGCGATCTCGGCATCGACGCCGCTGGCCGCTTGCGCCTTAAACCGACCAAAGGCCTCAGCGTAGACTTGGCCTGGTACCACCGCCTCGACGCCACGGTAGAACGCACCCACGGCAACGCGGTCGAGGTGGGGGCGCTGTGGGATCGCGGGATGGTGTTCGCGATGGTGGATGTCTGGCTGGCCTACTCGCGGCTCTTTCGAAAGGACAACCTGCTGCCTACCGACAACGGCCTGTCGTTGAGCCTGCGGGCGCTCTTTGCGCTGCGCTTTGCGCTCGATGAGGACCTCTCCTTCGAGCCCTATGTAGGGGGCGCGATCTTGGATCCGCAGCTCAAGGCGGGTAGCGATCTCGGCTTTGACGCGACCTTCGGGCTCAGCCTGAGGGCCTGGGGCCGGCTCCGGCTCGGGATCGAGGGTGAGCTTGAGCGCGGGCAAAGCGCGTTCTCCACGCTGGACTTGATGCGGGCGACGGGTTTCATCGGGCTCGAGCTTCAGTAAACTGAGGGCAGGGGGCACGAAACGTGAGTCATTTCAGTCGAGGGCGCCGAGGTCCGGACTTCGAATATCGTGCGGCGATGGTCCGGATCGCCGCGCTGCTGTCGCTCCTTTGGGTGGTCGCCTGCGACAGCGGGCCGGCGCCGCCCGGAGCCGACGGTGGCGTCGACCTGTCCATCTTCCCCATCGCGCCGGGCATGAAGTGGACCTACCGCGTGACCTCCGGCTCGGGAGAGGTGGCCGAGAAGGTGCAGACCGTCACCGGCACCATCGCCTACGAGGGCAAGGCGGCCTTCCGCTTCGAGACCCAGCGGGTCGGGCTCAAGGAGGCGGTCTCCATCCAGGCCGTGGAGGGCGATCGGGTGGTGCGGCTCGAGGAGTGGAACTACGAGAACCAGGCGCTGGTCGAGCGCGACAAGTACGTTCCCTCTGGTGTCCGGGTGGACCGCTCGAAGATCACCGCCGGCGACACCTACCAGGACCAGCACGACAAGGAGATCCTCGACGAGCAGGGCAACGTGATCACCAAGAAGCGCGTGATCTACAACTTCTTCGTGGAGGCTGGCGCAGAGCTGGTCGAGGTCCCCGCTGGCCGCTTGCCCTGCGTGCGGGTGCGGCGCGAAGAGGTCGGCAAGGACTCCTCCAAGACGTACTGGTACTCGCGGGGCATCGGGAAGGTGAAGGAGAGCGGCGGCCAGACCGAGGAGCTGATGAAGCTCGAGCGGTAAGGGGCACTGGGGCGGCCTCTAAGGAACAAACGAACGACGAAACGACGAAACACGAAACTGCCAACGGAAGGGCTCCCCTCCCCCCGCGCGTCCTCGCGCGAAGTGGCTGGCGCGCGAAGCGCGACTGGTGCCACTCAGACAGAATGCCCACGCCGCCAACAAGTACGGCTCCCCAAATGGCCTACAAACCAAATTGAACACCCAGAGGCGGATGCCCCCCGCCTCGGCGCAGCAACTCCGCGGCGCTGAGCCCCTGGCGCTCCATCATCGACAGCACCAAGAAGGCGCGGAGGGCGCGGCCAGGATGGGGGACGCTCTGGGGATCGGCGAGCTCGGCCTCGGCGCGCGCGATCAAGGCCGCGCGCGCCTCCGGGCTGCTCGAGGTCCTCACGCCGATGGCCTCGAGCGTCGCCGGATCGACCAGCGCCCGGCGCAGCCTCGAGACCGCGGGATCGAAGGCCTGGTGAGCGGTCGCGGCCTCCGGGGGCGGAGGCGAGGTGTGGCGCGCAGCTTCGAGTGCGGCGCTCAGGCTCGGCGTCGAGGTATCGGCAAATGCGATCTCGGCCCACAGCCGCTCCTCGGGCGTGCGGGCCCGATCGCGCGCTGACATCTCGAGGAGCAATCCCCGGTCGGCGCGAAAGGGCCACGACAGTTCGGCGGGATCGATGGGGCCCAGGTCGGCCGCCAGGCGCCCGAGAAACCGACTCCGGTCCGGCGGTGGGCGCTCGCGGAGCGCCAAGTACAGCTCGGCCCACTGCTCGACCCGCCGCTCCCCCGCCGAGGTGGGGGCCAGCCCGAGCCCGCGCCGCGGGACAGTAGCGGGCGCGCAGTGGAGGAGGCCGAGGAGACCGAGCGCGATCAAGGGCCGGCGCACGCGGCGACCATAACCGATCAGAAGGTCGCTCCAAAGGACACGTGCAGGCGCCCATGGATGGGGATGACGTCCGGGTTGGCCGCCACGATCTCCGGCGGGCGGAGCAGCGCGAAACCGTAGGCCACCGCCAGCGGGCCGATCGGCGTCACGTAGCGGAGGATCGGCCCCGCGCTGAAGGTGGGCGAGCCGAACAGATCTCCTAGGTGGTAGGCGACCGTCCCGAAGTCGGCGAATCCAGCGAGCACCACCGAGCCAAAGCCAAAGTTCTGTAGCGCGTACCACCGAAACTCCAGGCTCCCGGTGAACAAGTAGTTGGCTCCGGGAAAGCCGAGCTTGGAGGCGCTGTCGTCGAGGCCGCGCACCGAGACGTCCCCGCCGTAGGCGAAGGTTTCGGACAAGGGGATGGCCGCTTGATCGGGGAGCCGCACCCCGTAGGGATGCGCTACGCCGTACCTCGCTGCCAAGGCGAGCACGAAGGGGCCGCCGATCAAGCTCCCGCTGTCGAGGCGCAACTCCAGGGGCGAGCCGAGCGGTAGGTACACCTTCGAGCTCAAGAGGACGCGCCAGAAGTTGCGGGCGCCCTCGTAGAAGGGCCCGGCGAAGTACTGGTTGGCGAACTCGAAGGAGGCCTCGGCGAAGATCCCCGAGCGGGGGTCGACGAAGGAGTCTCGGGTGTCCAGCGACAGCCGCGGGATCAAACGCCCAAAGGTGGCCGGGGCATCGGTGGCCAAGACCGGCAGGGTGCTGGGATCCGCGTCGGGAGCGATCGCGGTCTCCGTCGCGGTCAGCTCGTAGGCCAGGCTGGCGACCAGCCCCGGACAGCCCGCGCAAGCGCCCCGATCGAGCAAGGTCCGCAGCACCGCCAAGGACACCCCGACGCGCCGCTCGCGGATGACCTTGGGGTGATCGACGAGGTCGTAGAAGCCTTGGGTCTCGAGGTCGAAGCCGCTGCCGAAGATGCGCGGGGCGCGCAGGCGCAGGCTGAGCAGATCGCGCTCGCCGATCTTGAAGACGGTCCCGAGCTCCGAGGCGTTGGCGAAGCGCAGCTGCAGATCCAGGCTGATCGCCCGGCCAAAGACGTTGCGATCGAGATAGTCGGCGCCGATCGCGAAGTAGTCGCTGGTCGAGAAGGACAGCACGAGATACAGCGCGCGGCGGGCGCGCTCCTCCACCGAGACCAAGAGGAAGGTGTCCTTGGTCCCTTCGCCTAGCCCGAGCGGCTTGAGCTCGACCGCCCCAAAGACCCCCAAGTTGCGCAGGCGACGCTTGGCCTCGGCCAACTTTTTCGAGGACAGGGGCTCACCCACCGACAGGCCGAGCTGATCCTCGATGACGCCCGGGGAGGTGCGGATGTTCCCCTGGACCAGGAGGCCTCCGTAGATCGCTGGCGCCCCGGGCTCGATCACGTAGGTGATCTCGGCCGAACCCTCCTGGTCTTTGTAGGGGAGCTTCAGCTTGCGGCGGACCTCGGCCCGGGGATAGCCGGCCGCGGCCAAGGCCGCCACGATCTCCCGGCGATCGGGGCCGAGCAGAGCATCAGCGTAGGGCGCGCGCTCGACCAGGGCGAGGCGGTCGCTGAGTTCCTTGGCGTCCACCTCGGGTGGCAGTCCGCTGAGCGTCATCTTGCTGACCAGGCGCAGCGGACCCTCGTCGACGATGAAGGAGGCGAGGAGGCTCCCGTCCGCCTTCACGCTGTGCTCGACCTTCACCTCGGCCGCGCCAAAGCCGATCTTCGAATACAGGGCCACGATCTCCTTGGCGTCGCGGGCCGCCCACTCATCGACCCAGGCACCGCTGACCAAGAGCCCCGCGGTGCGGAGGTACAGATCGATGCGTCGCCCGAGGTCGCTGACGCTCAGGTGGTGGTTGCCGATGAAGCTCAGCTCCGAGAGGAAGGCCCGCGGGCCCTCGGTGATGTCGAGGGACACCCGGGTGGCGCGCTTTCCGCGGGTGGCGGCGCTGGGCTCCACCTGCACCGCGTAGAAGCCGCGCTCTTGGTAGCGCTTTCGCACGGCCTGGGCGGTCGCCTCTAGCTCGATCGCGTCGATGGATCCGGCCTTTTGAAAGGTGGCCAGCGGGAGCAGCGACTCATCGGAGAGGACGCGGTTGCCGTTGAAGACCAGCTCGACCTTGGGCCCGCTGTCCACGTTGAGCTCGACGTCGACCGCGCCCGCTGGGACATCGGCCTTGAAGCTGCCGCGCACGACGGCCTCGGGGTAGCCGCGGGCCCGCAGCCGATCAGTGAGCGCGTCCACCGTCTCCTCGAAGGCCGCCGGGCGGAATCGTTGCTCGAAGAAGAAGAAGAACCAGTGGTGGCGAAAGGTCGCGAGATCGTCGTCATTGAGGACGGCGTCACCGGCGACCTTGATCTCGCGGATCAGCAAGGCACGTCCGGTGTCGACATCCACCTCGATCGCCCGGGAGATGTTGGGCTCGGCGCCAGTGGTGGTCGAGGAGGATACGTGGACCTTGGAGTCGAAGTAGCCCTCCCGGTTCAAGTAGGTCTCCAGGCGCTCGGCTTGGGTCCGAAAGGCCGTGCGGTCGGGCACCAAGACCCCGGGCTGGAGGAAGACGCGCCGATCGAGGTCGCTTCGCAGCAGCACGAAGGGCAGGGAACCGTTGACTTCGCTGGTGGCGACCATCTCGCTGGGGAGCAGCCGGCAGCGCAGGACCGGGCCCTCCGGGACGCAGTCGGCGCTGTGAAAATAGGTCGTTTCGAGGAGGCGCTCTCTGGCCCGGCGCGCCGAGGTCGCGGTCTGTACGGCGGGCAACGCGACCAAGGCGGCCAAGGCCTGGCAGCGATCCGCGAAGTCCTCGTCGAGCACGCCGTCCAGCTCGAGCTCGAGCACTGCGCCGTTGGTGGCGGTGTCGACCCGGCAGCGGCTAGCTGGGTCGGCCGTCGCGGCCGTGGCGCCGAGGAGCAGGAGTCCGGCAAGGAGCGCGCGCGGGTTCATCGGCCGAGCACCTGATACTTGAGCTCGATGCGCCCGGAGGTGACGGGGTCGGTGGCCCCGTTGGTGCTGCTCTTGCGCGTCGCGGTGGTGCTGGCCTCGAGGAACGCGCGATCGAAGAGGGACAACACGGCCCGCACCGTGGTGGTGACCTCGGCCGCCTCATCGAAGCCGCGGCGGTAGCTCCCCTCGACCATCAAGCGGCGAGTGAACTCCTTTTGCGCGGTCACCCGAAAGCCGGTGCTCGAGACCTCCGCGCCCAGCTTGAGATCGAGGTTCAGCTTCTGCTCCAGCTGATCTTCGATGAACGCGGTGATCGGGCTGGCCAGCTGGGTCCCGGCGAAGCCGAGCGCGCCTTCGATCGCCGGGTTGTTGCCCGAGAAGTCGGCCAGCGCGGCGCGCCCGGTGATCAGCAGAGCCAGCACCTGTAGGCGGTCGAGGCCATCGGAGGCCAGGTCCAAGTTCAGCGCCGACAGCGGCCCCTCTAGGCTGACCGCCACGAAGCGCGCACGCCCGCCAGGGTCCAGCGAGCTGCCGGCCTCGACCTCGCCCTCAGCCCTCAGATTCACCAGGATTCCTTGTCCCCCCTCGGCGAGGGGATCGAAGTCGACGTCGGCGCGCACCAGATCGAGCTTCGCGGCGGGGAAGCGGAGGTTGCCCTCCTCGGCGTAGACTCGCCCTTCGAGCGTCGGTCCGCCCAAGGTCCCGCCCACGCCGAGCGCCACGTTCATCCCGAGGTGCGCGGAGACCGAGCCGGCGTCGACGTCCAGGCTGAGGTCGCCGAGGCTGCGCACCTTGAGGTTGAGCTCGACGTCGGCCAGCGCTCCCAGATCGGGCCCGCTGGACTCCTCCGCCTCGGAGACGAAGCTGAAGTTGTCGAGCTTCATCTTTCGGAAATAGCGGGCGCGGATGAGCTCGAGCTCCCCTGAGAGCCGCGGCGCGTCCAGCGGCCCGCTCAGCCTGAGGTCGGCGTTGGCCTCGGCGCTAAAATCCCCTGAGCGGAAGGGGAACTGGCTGGCGTGCACGCCGAGATCCAGCGACCGGATCCGAAAGTCCTCGAGCGCCACGCTCCCTTGGGCGGTGAAGCTACCGCCTCCGATGCGGCCGGTGAGGGCGTCGATCCGGATCTGGGTCCCGTCGGCCAGGATCCGCCCCGAATCGAGGACGACCTCTCGGATGCCCGAGCGGAGCCGCAAGGACAGGGGGCTCAGCACCTCGAGCTTTCCTTGGAGCTGCGGCGCGCCCGCCGCTCCGCTGGCCGAGAGCGAGAAGCCAAAACGACCGTCGGCCCGGGCGAAGGCGGGCACAAAGGCGGTCACGACCGCGGCGTCCATTTCGCCGCTGGCCTCCGCGCGGATGGTGTCCGCGTAGCGCCCGTCGATCTCGAGGTGTCCCAGTGGTCCTAGGAGACGCAGCCCTTGGACCTCGGCCGCGCCGCCGTGCAGCGAGACGCTCGCGGGGGCGGCCAGGCTGAAGCTCGAGCCCTCCAGCGAGACCTCGAGCTCGCTCAGGCGGGCGTCGACGGAGAGCCCAGACGCGTTGTAGGACACGCTTCCCTCGGCGCCCAGGCGAACGTCGACCGTGACCTCGGCCGGCCGCTCCGGGACCAGCACGAGCACCGGGAAGTTCTTGGCCTCGAAGGT
>Ga0154020_10000518_pt1 | contig 47178 bp, 59 predicted proteins | sample Klosneuvirus_201_FD_109709 | JGI IMG/M metagenome (GOLD analysis project Ga0154020, IMG submission 109709) | Active sludge microbial communities from wastewater, Klosterneuburg, Austria - Klosneuvirus_20160825_MG | ecosystem: Engineered > WWTP > Aerobic digester > Activated sludge | place... | reverse complement strand
GTGGTAATGGGGCAAAGAAATTTCCGGGTTGTGGTTCCTGTTCCTGCTTGCGCTCCAGATCTGTTATCTGTTGTTTCATGGCGCGAATGATTTCATCCATCTGCAACAACTGTTGTGCCGATTGCGACATCCAGACCTCGCGTGGATCAACCTGGGCACCGGGCGCGGAAATGTTGCGCGTATCCGGTTTCTGTTCCATGGCAGGAATCAGCATTGGTTCCTGGTTGTCCCATAGATAAACTCCACCAAATACCAGCGCAAAAAAGACAACTGCCAGTCCGGAGAGCAGCAAATTTTGCCTGGCTTTTACCGACAGATTCTTGAGGGATTCAGCAAAGCTTGTAGCAGAATCATTACTCATCCGAATTCTCCAGAATAATGAATACATCCGATACTTCTCCTGGATTCAGAACGGGACGCTCGACTGATACGGCGACGACTCCTGGCCGGTAAAGCTCACGCTCATCAATTACCAGTTGATGGCTGGATGTGTTCTTCATCCGGTACTTTTCCCCTGTGTAGCGACCTTCTACCGTGGCAGTGAGAACAAACATCACATCGTTCCATAGTGGCACCACCCGGTTGACTGAACGTGCTTCCATGTCCGTGTTCTGAGGCGATTCCAGTACAAGGATCATGCGCTTGATGGCGCGATTGCGCTCCATGTCATGATCTGCCTCAACTGTTCTGACAGACTTTTTTCTCCTATGGATTACGATGGTGTCGGCTGGCTTGTCGATGATAGCCAGCAGAAGTTTCCAGGTATGCTTCGATTCATCGGTGATGAATATGCTTATATGCGATTTGTCCACCATCGGCTTGATATAGGCGGCACCGGTTTCGCTGTCTGGCACTGCGGTAAAGTCTCCTTCTGCGCCGTATACCCGTGTGATACGGCTGCCTTCCACCCGCACGAGCGTCGGTTCCGAGCGAGAAACCGTGGCATGCAGGGTTTCATCCGGTTCCCCCTGTAAAAGCTGGGCTGCCGTCGTATCAAGACTTAGCAGCGTCAGCATCATCCAGAGGATTCTGCCGGGTCGTCTCACGAAAATCCGAAACATAGAGTTTTCCATTTAGATAGTTGAATCCGATCATGAAGGTCGCATCACGCTCACCAGCCCGTTTATCGGCCACCCACGTATGCAACTTGCCGGAAAGTGCGACTCGAAGATACTTTTCATCGACGGTGATGTCCTGTACCGAAAATTGTGAGGAAGTCTGGTTTCTTCTCAGAAAATCGGAACGGGAAGCCATTTCCTGCGATAGCCTGCCGAATTCGGATGGCAGTGCATATTTGAGAAAAAGTTCGTTCTGATAAGCAATACCGGCTGGCGTGACGTTGAGTGCCAGCCCGGCATACCAGTACGCCATTTCTTCAAGGTATTCCCTGGATACCATGTTGTTCGATACCCAGAAACCCTGCTTGATCTGCGGCGGCACCAGTACCGTTCGGGCATCTCCCTGTAAATTGAGTATTGCTAGACTCGTAAGGATGATGATCAGCACGAGTGCTGCCAGCAGGAGGCGCATGAAACGGATTTCCAGTGCGGCGTTGGCCCGTTCATCAGTGTATTTTTTGAATAACATGATCAACCCAGAAAATAGCGCAGACTGGAAGATGGCAGGGTTTTGGGTTTTATGAACAGACTGCCTGGAAACCACCAGTAGAGGACATGAATGGCGAAACGCGAATGTTTCCCAGCCTTCATCCGACCATAAGCCCACGCTGCCGAAGTGCCACCGACCAGACCAAGCATGGCCATGCCAAGGGCAAGACCGATGCCAATCAGCATAATTGCCAGAACAAGCTGATCGATTTCCCACCAGAGAAATCGCTCCCGCGCATCGAGGAAAGTTGGTATAAATCCGGTTTCATCGCCATTCATTTGTCACCTCCTACCTAGATGGTTGCAGTCATGATGACCTCGATGATGCCGGGTGTGAATTGCATGAAGATCGCAAAACCGACCCCCGTCAGTACCGGAACCGGATTGACTCGTGCGATGGAGATAATGCCGCCCAAAGCAACAGCGGCAATCGATATGGCCTTACCGCCAAAACCCAGCACCAGATCCTTGAAAAAAGTGTACAGGGCGGAGAACGAAGTGCCGGTCGTGCCGGACACCGCATCACTAACAATGACCAGCGACATGACTACAAATGCTAAAAAGATTAAAGATTTTTTGTTAATTACCAACATGATTTACTCCTGATTTGGTTTTATGAAAAATGATTGATTTGACCAGCCAGCCGAAGCCCATGCCTAGGGCAATCCCGCCTATATGCGCCTGAAAGTCGTTGTCGAGCATGCCGCCCGGCATCAACACCCCCATGGCAATAAAGGCACCGGCAATGACCATATCCTTGATTGCCTCCCTCGTCCGAGGGAGCTTCTCAATGGTTACAGTTTGGTTCATAGTGTCTCCTTTCTGATTAAGCTCACTTCAACGCGACGGTTAAGCGCACGCCCCTTATCCGTCTGGTTATCCGCCAGATAGCAACAATTGCCCATGGCTCTGATTTCCAGTGGATTCCTGATGCCGCGTGATTTGATCCACGCAGCTACCCATTCAGCCCGTCGCTCGGCGAGCTTCTGGTTGTATTCTTTTGCTCCGGTGCTGTCGGTATAGCCATCGATACGTATACGATCACCTTCCGATAGTGTCGTTAAAAATACGTTGAGATCACGAATACCACGGCTTTCCGCCTGATCGAAATTGAAGTGCAGCACAATCTTTCGTTGAGAATCACCTTTCACGCCAGCCTGGTTTGCATTGCTGCTTACAGCAGCAAAGGAAATAGTCTGAATGGGTGATTTCATGGTTGGTCTGGTGCAATTGATACCTACTTCGCAGATGCGCCATTCATTGTCGAACCAGGCAATTTCATAGAATATTTTTGGTGGTTTTTCAATGAGTATCTTGGGTTGTTGCTTCGGTTGACCAGCACAGGCAATCAGCATTAATCCAGGCATGATGATGAAAAACTTTTGCATTACTGCTGGCTCCTGATGCGATTGAGTGCTGTCTTAACCTTGCGGGCATAGATGATCCGCTTGTCAGGTGATTTGGCGTTATAGGCACCAATTGCTGTCCAGTTATAGCCAATATCCTTGAAATTGTTTGCCAGCACCCAGGCACCAACGAAAGTGTTGATACAGGGATCGAACAGGGATTGTTCGGTGATGCCGTATTTACCCAGTTTGCGCAACCAACTGCTGTTGATCTGCATGTGGCCAATGTCGCGAGAGCCGTTCTTGTTGCTGTAGTTGACAGCCTTGGGATTACCGTTGGATTCAACTTTCGAGATTGCCTTGAGCAGATCCGGGTGAATACGGTAACGCCGTGATGCCTCATCAAAACAGGCCGCTTCAGCAATCATCGAAAGCAGTAACATTGTGAGCAGAAAGAGTATTTTCATGCACATATGCTAAAAACTTTCTGAATAATAAACAACCAAGATAGATGACCGGATAGGTCATTTATCGTGTATTGTCATATTCTCTTTTGTATGTTAGACATCCACATCCAGAGTGAAAAAACGACAAGAAGAATCAGGCATGGAGCCAATATTGCCGGTAAAGGAAATGGCATGAACAGCCAGAGCAGGAGAAGAGCAAAGGAAAAAACAAAGAGGTTTGCGCCAATACTAAGCCGCAGAGGACTCTGCGAAATGAACATATTTTTTCTGATCTCGCGCACCAACACCCCATCCGAAGATGCAGCGAGCAGAATTGGGAATGCAATCAAAATCCAGAGTGCGAAAGAATACACTCTATAAAAGACAATATCACTCCATAGTAACGTGATATAAATCCGGTCAAGCACCCATCCCTTGAGTTCATCAGTAATTTCAAAAGATGCCGCTTTTGCTAATTCTCCGGAAAATTCCAGCATAGACTCCGATGCTTTTGAATTTACCCAGTGATTGGCATTATCTCCAGCCAGAGATGCCATTTGCTGGCGATCCACGATACGCGTCTGCTCTAAGACCTGTCTTGGAATCAGAAACCAGGTTGCGATCAGTCCAGCCAACAGGATGAACGCTATAAATGTCCACCAGGGATTGGTCCTGTTGGTTCTTGCCATGATTCAGGCGGGATTTGCCGAGGAATTAAATCGATATACAGTTATCTGTCCGCCCTCAGCCATGAAAAGGCTCCGGGAGCGGCAGCATTCCTTGTTATGGATGGTTCCGATGATTCAGAACTGTTTGATGCGTCATTTATGATTGCTGTTTCCTGCAAAGATACTGCATCATCAGATACAGATGGCACATCGACTGGATTTTCCTGTTGGGGTTTTTTTCTGGACTCAATCATTGCCTCGCGCACAACGCCACGGACGTGGGTTGCGATCCTGAGAATCCTTCTTTTCCATTCATAAAGGATTCGCGAGTATTCCTGATCTGCAATGGTGCCAGATAGCCACATTGCATCCAGTTTGGCTATCATTCCATCGAATTCACGAATAATTCCTGCATATTTGGCCGAACGGTGAGAGGAAATCCTTGCTTCAACGACCGCAGGATGAGAATAATTGATCGCATCCAGAGTAATTCCATTGTTCTCGGCAACTTTTTCGAGTCTAATGATTTCATTATGAATGTCAGCTTGTGCCTTGTTCAGTTTTTCGTCGATCAAACCTTCCATATCACACACCTGGGATTCAGTACCAACTGCACGTAACACAACGGAAAGCGAATAGATCGCATCAGAATAAGAATCGAATCCTCGTCGGAACACCTGTTGTGCATGAAAGGATTGCAGCGGGATATTTTGCACTACATAAGGGCGACTGTTGGCTGGTTTGGTTTCCATTTCATTTCCATGAGATTGATAAAAATTCATTTTATCCGTCTCACGAAGAAATGGCACACCAGATAAATGACCTATCTGGTCATCTATTGGGATTGTTTATATTTATTAGATCAGCATACTATTTCTGCTTCGCTTTTATCAAATTATTAAACACTCATGCAAAAAAAATTCTGGATTTATGATGGGCCTCCACAATATGCCGATCTCAAGCTACCTGCGATTTCTTCAACATTAAGTATTGGGCATATTTTGTTTTTTTTTCTGCATGATGGATCAGTTTGGCTGTTTGCAAGCCGCAATCCTGGGAAATGTGTTTCCAGTTGGAGTAATACCGCACGGCGCTATGATCTCCATGAAATCAACCATATCATGGTGTCTCAACCTTTCCTGTTTTATACGTCGGTAAAAAAGAATATCGAAAAAAATATCGAGGGATACAGGATGAAAAAGTCTGGCGGATATATCATCGATAGAGAAACGTTAACCGCTGAAGCAGAAAATGTCTTTGCCATGGCTAAACCAATGCCCGATAGCGATGACTGATGTATATGATTTCGATAACCCCTGGAGGAAGATCTATGAGTGGCCGATGGCATTCGGCTGGTTCACTGCTTCTGGGGTAACGCTTCTACTGGTTTATACGATACCTATCATACCGTTCCGGTTTGGCATTATTCTTGCCGGAGCTTGTGCCGTTTTTGGGATGGTTCGCGGCATCCAGGCATGGAGAAGATACAGTGATTTTAATCGTATGAAGCTTTCTGGCAAGCGGTTCATAAAACTGGAAAGTGTCCTGAAGATAGCACGCAAGGCTGCCAGCAGGAACAATCTGTGGCTCGGCAATGGTTTCCAGTGGACAGACATCGAATCAGGCAGAATGCACGCCCTGATCAATCAGGGAATCGCCAACCAGTTAGGCAAAGAAGTTTTGAGTAATGAAGGTGCTTACTGGTTGCATGGATTATCCAGAGAGGAAGATATGTTTACCGACCTTGGTAGCCTGGTTGGACATACTCTGATCGTTGGCACGACGCGGGTTGGGAAGACAAGAATGCTTGATTTGCTGATCGCACAAGCCATTGTCAGAAATGAGCCAGTCATCATCATCGATCCAAAGGGTGATCACGGACTGGCCGAAAATGCACGACGAGTCTGTGAAGCACTCGGACAGTCTGATCGTTTTGTGTTTTTTCATCCAGCTTATCCAGAAAAATCGATCAGCATCGATCCACTGCGCAACTGGAACCGGAAAACAGAACTGGCCAGCCGAATTGCATCCTTGATTCCATCCGAAACCGGTGCCGATCCTTTCACTGCTTTCGGATGGAAAGTATTGAACGACATTGTGAATGGTCTGATTGCAACCGGTACACGGCCAAATCTGGTGCAGGTGAGAAAATATATAGAAGGAGGCCCGGACGGTTTGTTGCTAAGGGCACTGCGTCAGCATTTCAAGGTATACGTTCCCGGTTGGGAATCCAAAGCTGGCGGTTTTATCAAGAAATATCGTGGTAATGAGGTCCTTGCCTATACTTCTTTCTACAAGGAAGTAGTCGCTCATGAAGCCCAATCGGTCGATCTCGATGGCCTGATTTCAACATTCGAACATAATCGTGAGCATTTCCAGAAAATGATCGCCTCTCTTATTCCTATCCTGTCCATGCTGACGAGTGAACCACTAAAAGAACTGCTGTCTCCCGATTTCGAGCCAGGGCATGAACGTGAAATGACGGATGCAGCAAGGGCGATAAAAGCAGATAAGGTGCTGTATATTGGATTGGATTCACTCGCTGATGGCATGGTAGGCAGCGCCATTGGTTCTCTGCTGTTGGCCGACCTGACTGCGGTTGCTGGTGATCGGTATAACTATGGCATCAAAACTATGAAACCCGTCAATCTGTTCATCGATGAGGCGGCAGAAGTCATTAATCAACCAACAATCCAGTTAATGAACAAAGGTGGAGGGGCGCTCTTCAGGGTGACAATCGCAACACAAACCTTCGCAGATTTTGCCTCCCGTCTTGGGGATGAGAACAAGGCAAGACAGGTTCTTGCCAATACCAACAATAAGATTGCCATGAGAATTCTGGATTCCGAAACACAGAAATATATATCGGAAGGTATTCCAAAGATCAAGACACGCATCATGTCGGTTATGTACAACCACAGTATTGATTCGAGCATGAACGATAACGATGCAGGGTACAGGGAGGAAGCTGCCCAGGAAGAAGCGGATCTCATTCCACCAGCCATTCTGAGCGAATTACCGCCACTGCATTATTTTGCCCGTTTATCGGGCGGAAAGACGATCAAGGGGAGAATACCGATCCTGAAATGAATGGGTGCTCAATTTACTAACGCGAGATGCAGTTCGGTTCCCATATAGCGGAGCGCCATGGTGCCACGACATCGACAGGGAAAGCTTTTTCCGCAACCAGACTCAATAGCTGAACCAATGTCCACGCCGTCGAGCGAATCTGCATCCATAACTCCAGCACCGTGCGTTTCTGCTGCCACAAATTGTTCACGCCCCACCAGCGCTTCAGGTTGTGAAACAAGGGTTCGATGCCACAGCGGCGTGCATACAGATGCAGTATCTCCTCGGCACACAAATCCGTTCTAGACCAAGCAAATAGCCGCCTTTCGCGCATCAGCGTGTAGACGTAAAAACGATACGAAATTGTGCTCTTTAATTCTACTTTGTCAGATTATTCCAGAGCCCTATTTTGCCTGACAGAAGACTGCTTTGCGCTGGATCTCCTCTGATGCCGCTTGTGAATAATTTCAGCCAATTCCTCGGCTGTGAGCTGTCTTCGAGGCAGCATATGAGCTAATGCTGTTACCAAGTCATTGACGGATAACATCGGCCATTGCTCTCTGCCCTGCATTTTTTGCTTGACCAGGAAGAGCGTTGCCAGCATGACCAAAGCCATGTGATGATGCCATGCATCCCATCGGCGTACTTGATAGTCGGCCATGCCGCATTCACTCTTTGCCTCATGAAAACTGTGTTCGATAAAGAAACGCTGTGCCTGCACCTGCGCCAGCCTCTGCAATGGTGTTTCAAATGGCGCATTGGATAGGCAGTAGTGCGATATTTCGCGTGCGCCAATCTCCCGCCTGACCAACAAATGCCATCGGCGCGCTTGAGGCTCGGTGCCATCCCATACCCAAACGAGTGTATGAAGATATTGCGCTTCAAGCGCGCCTTTTTCACCCTCGCGCAGCTTGATGTGCCGCCATGCTGTATCCGGCTGCTCAGATGCCCATTGATCGACACGTATTGCTTCACTTTGTGCTTTCATGTGTGTTGGCCGCCTGCCACGGCCATTCCAATCTGGAATGTGCGGCGCTGGGTCTTCAAGATAGATCATCTGCTTGCAATGAACATCTGCAACAAATGTGCAACCAAGATTATCAACGCCCCGTAAAAAGGCAGCATCCTTGCCGTAACCCGCATCGATGGCCACATAACCAAAGCGCACACCATGTTGCAGCGCTTTTTCAATCATCGATAACGCGATCTCGCATTTGCTTTGGTAGCGCTGGTGCGCTTCAGGTATCGCTGCCTTATTGCAACGATCCGAATCATTCGCCCAGTGTTCCGGTAAATACAGGTGCGCATCAATCAAACTTGCCATGCTGTCCCGGCACAGGTTGGCAAATACGCCAACCTGGCAATTGTCTACCTTCCCCAGACGGCCGTTCCATTGCCTCGCAACCCCTGCTGAGGCTTCACCCTTCTTCGCAAAACCACTCTCATCAATGATCAAAGTGGCTTTGTCGCCACCCAATAGCGCGTCCGCTTCACGCGCAATCTGTGCACCAAATCCATGCCAATCAATTGCACCAGATGTCAGCATGTGTTGCATAGCCTGGTGATCAACCTCGTTTACTTCGCCCATGCGCAGCATGGTCGCCCGATCGGATTGAAACAGTCCACGCAGATAACCATAAAACGTCGCTGTTGCATCGCGCGTCGAGGAGACGAAAAATGATGAAAATGAAGATAAATGCGCGCCAAGCGCTTCTGGGAGCCCCTGTAGGGCAGATTTGAGAGACTGTTTAGTATTTTCACGACATGATCGTGATTAACATATATAAAACAATGACTTATTATACATCAACTGGATGCCTCATTGGAATTATTTGAATCTGACAAAGTAGAATTAAGCAGAGAGATCAAATTATTGTTGATAATCTCGACGGCCTCTTTCCTATTTGATGGAATAAACTGGCTATGAGCACTACACGTTTTATCCACCCAGGCTTGTGGGTAAGTTCTAATTCGATGATTCAGGGATGCAAGAATCTCTGCGACATAAGGAGTAGTTTTTTCAAAATTCCATTCGACTTTTTTCAGGGAATGCAGATTCCCCAACAAAGCCAATATGGGTGCCTGATTTACCTGCTCTGCCAATATTTTGGCCATCCACTCATCACGCCTAATATCTATATCCGTTCCGGCATCAATAGCAATCACTTTTAGGCAATCATTTCTTCTTGCCACTTCTGCCAGATCATTGATCATCGCACGAAAAGCAGGGTGATCGATTATGGAGGGGATTTCGACATCAGAAACCGTTGACTTGCCTTCTACGATCCCATCAAGAATCATCTGTTGATTGCTGGCAATCTCAAGCGCAACAACCAGGCATTTATCCTGCTGCAAATATTTGGATATTACGGACTGGAAAAACTGGACTGATTCAGGTCGCTTATGGTATTCACCGATGATTGAAATGCCGCCAGGCTCCATGCCTTTTATGATCCACTTCTGAGCTTCGTTTGAATGAGCTGGATCTGAAAAAAACAAACCAGCTATAAAGAAAAAAAAGTAAATCATCTTTTTTTTGCCTGTCGCCATTCCCATGGTGGAATTCTCTGAGCTTCCGGTAGACTCCATATCCCCGATCCATTCTTCCTGGCCTGTTTTTCCAGAGCATAGAGATTTTGATCCTTGGCATATTTTCGATATACCCAGGCAGCTCCAAGTCTAACCATTTCTGCATTTACATCGATTTCACCTGCATAGACTCGTCCAACTGTACGCCCATAGCGATCTATATCCCGTACTTTGACGAGTATGGTTTTACCGTAGACAATCCTGGATAATTCCTGTTTTGCACGCTTTCCATAAGGCTGGGCTGATTCGGGTGTATCGATCTCAGCGAGCCGTACTTTGATTTGCTTTTTTCGATTGTCCAGGATTGTTAGCGTATCTCCATCTGACACACCCACCACTCGCCCAATGTGTTCCTGAGCTGCTGCGGGTAACGGTAAGAGCGCGACGCATAGTAAAACAAGAAATAAAACTTGCTTGAAATTTTTGAGATTCAACAAATTCTCCTACTCATTTATATTTTATGAAGATAGAGACACTTTTTATTGGTATCGACTATTTTGGATATAAGTTGACATCCTCCCCTCCCTAAAGGAAGGTGATTCCTGCTGCCTCAACCCCGGAATGGGATTGATGGCTTCGGTGAGTTCCTGTTGCTGACGACATTACTGCATCGTTCACTTGGCAGGCGAGCCGGGCATGTCCTGCCCTTAGAATATTGATGGCCGCATTGAGGTCTGCATTTTCTGCATACCCACATTCGACGCAATCAAACTTGGATTGTGTCTTGCGGTTCTTGGCAGATACATGGTCGCAGGCCGGACACGTCCGGCTGGTGTTGCGCGGATTGATGGCAAGTACATCACCGCCACGCCACGCTTGCTTGTATTCCAACTGGCGGCGAAACTCACCCCAGCCCTGATCGAGAATCGACTTATTGAGGCCGGACTTGGCTTTGACACTTCGCCCTGGTGCACCAATGGTGCCTGCTGCCGACTTGCTCATGTTCGTGACTTTCAAATCTTCGATAACAATCATCGCGTGGTTTTTGCTGATGACAGTAGAAGTCTTGTGGAGAAAGTCATTCCGAGTATGAGCTACCCGTTGATGTAATCGTGATATTTTCTGTTTCTGTTTTTTCCAGTTGCTGCTGAACTTGATTTTGCGGCTCAAACAACGCTGGTATTTTGCCAGTTTTACGGCGTTCTTGCGGAAAGCATTGACCGGCTCAAACATCATGCCATCGGAGAGTGTAGCGAACAGCGTAACGCCTGCATCGAGGCCAACAATAGACGTAGACGGATGCACTGGCTCTGCAACCTCGCGCTCGGTCTGAATGCTGGCGTACCACTTGCCAGCGACACAGGACACCGTGATGTTTTTGATTACACCCTCGATAGCGCGGCTCTTACGATAGTGAATCCAGCTCAGCTTGGGAAACTTGATGCGGTTATTGCCAGCATCGAGTTCGCATCCTTGAGGGAAGCAAAAACTACTGCTAACACCCTTCTTTTTGAAGGATGGAAAGTCGGCACGTTTTTCGAAGAAGTTTTTGTAAGCGCGCGCCAGGTCTTTGAGCACGACTTGATATAGCTGCGATGGCGTTTCCTTGAGCCACAAGGTATCAGTTTCTTTTTTCCAGACCGGAAGCCATTTGCACATATCAAAATGATTGATGAACTTTTCGCCTGCTTCGTGATTGGCTATTTGCAGTGCAAGCGCCTTGTTCCAGACGAACCGACAGGAACCTGCGATACGACGCATGGCGCGTTGTTGTTCGCCGTTTGGCTCAATACGAAATTTGTAGGCTTGCAAGCGTTTCATGCTTTGAATTATACTCGGTCTATGGAGAAAAACAACGAAATAAGACACGGCAGGCATTGCGTTTTCAAGATGCACATTCACTTGGTCTTTGTGACGAAATGCCGCCGTGGTGTGTTCACCAAGGAGGTAATTGCCGACCTGCGCGGCATCTTCGCTGGTGTCTGCACCGACCTTGAGTCGGAGCTGGTTGAATTCGACGGCGAGCATGACCATGTGCATCTCCTGGTGAACTATCCCCCCAAGCTAGCGGTATCGGTACTGGTGAACAGCCTCAAAGGGGTGTCCAGCAGGATGATTCGCAAAAAGAACTATCCCTGTATCCGCAAAAAACTATGGGGAGGTGCATTGTGGTCGCCATCGTATTTTGCAGGCTCTTGCGGCGGCGCACCGATTGCCATCATTCGCCAATATATAGAACAACAGCAAACACCTGAGTAAGCTAACAACATGGACACCTGCGGTGTCCGCGCATTCTATTAAACAATGCAGGGCTACTCAAAAACAAAAGCCAACCCAAACAGCACTACGATGAATCAACCGGCTCCAGATCTAAGCCGCTAATACCCAAATCAAACACAGCAGAAGAGGGAGCAGTTACCTGATGTGCACCATATTTAACATCAGATTTCGGTGCAGTAGTCACCTCCAGCACAGCGATAACCACAGGCTTGATCATTTCCGTCAGTACCTGCTTGCAGGCAGCTACTGTCTGCCGTGAAAGGTGTGCTACGCGGGCGATAGCAGCTTGCGTGAGTGCTTCGCCCTTCTGCTGGAGCTGGCGGCACGCGGCACGAATCTTGGATTCTGTTTTCTTTTGCCGCACTTCATGCGTGCGGATGGCGGCAAGACGCTGCCGCTCGGTTAGAGGCAAGTCCTTGTCGAGCTGCATCACGCCTCTATGGCAGCGGCTATCGCCTCTGTAGCGATCCCACGTCCAGCGGGCGACGGACTTCACTGTGGCCCGGAGTGAGGACAACGGCAGGTCTTCGGTGAAGCCGAGCTTGTGGAAGCTGTTACGGTTGTATGCGTAGGCTTCCAGCAAGCGCGTAAAAGTCGTAAATGATCCTTCCTTGCGTTCGCGGTTGATGATGGAATAGGCGTAGTACCGTAGGTGCTCGAACAGAATGCAGTGGCGGGAATGGCTGACACCATCAAGTTCCGGACCCTTGCCCCACGGTGAGGGCACGGCCAGCTCCACATAGTCGGCCAGCTCGCCCAGCTCATAGACGTGGTTGTGCAGCTCCCACGTCAGCCACCACGGATGTCCAGGGGTCTTGGCCACCGGTCCGCTGTGGAAGTTGGTGTCAGCGTCCAGACGCGCAGCGAATGACTCATAGATCGCCTTCATGTAGGCGATGGGTTTGGGTCTGGCACTCTCAGTCGTGCAAACAGGGGGGATGGCGTAGTACAAGTGGCTGTGGCCACTCTGGCGGTTGCGCACGATTAGATTGGGAGCTGGCAGACCCGCATCCTCCCAGATGAGCGCATTGGAATGATCAAGGTCGAAGATCAGCCAGCTCACCATGCCGGGCCGATTGACCTGCATGTAGGGGTAGCGGATCGCGTATTCGCGAGGACGAATGCGCGTGGCGGTCTTGTCGTCAGAACACCGTGACAAATACGGGGCTTCGAGCAGCACACGGTTCAGGGCGGTGCCGACCTGAAAAAACCGCTGTGTTGGTGCTTCGTCGCGTGCTGCGATAGTAGATTGCCGAGCCATAACCCTCCGCCGCTTTCAAAAAACGATGGCAAAAACTTGCCTAACGGGGGGTTGGGACGTATAATGAGAGCTGTTAAGGACTCATTTCTAGGGCTAACCTATCTTCTACGTCTCAAAGCCCCCGGAATGTTGCAAAAGCCCCGCGCCAACGGGGCTTTTGCTTTTTCAGTGCCTTGTAATCCTAGTTGCTACTCGATAGCCATCTCCGGTTCATCCCCATTGCACGGGGAACGATTAAATATTTACTTTGACTGATTACCTCGGGTGCTTCGCCCAAATCCACGCCGAGCTGATGCCTGCTTGCCGCGAGAGACAAAGCCCCTCGCATCTAGCTTGAATTTACTGATACCACAGTCCAGCATTGCTGACACCAGACCGTCAATGCTGGTGAAATAACGAGGCCCATTGCCTCGCGCTGTACTGAGAAAAATCTCATCATCACCGATGAGCACAACTCCGACCAAGCCTTGGCCATCATCATCGAATCGAATCTCGGCACCAGTCACGACACCGGCATCGACCAATTCACGCAATGTCATTGGACTAACCGCTGATTTAATCCCTTTCATGGCCATATTTATACCATCTCCATGTCATATATGCAACTTATTCCATTAATACGAGACAAAGTCCGCGTATCTGACAAACAAGGAATAAGATAGCTATCTAGCTATATAGCTAGATAGCTATCACTCAATTCCGAAATGCTGCTTAAGCAACCGCTCCACGATCTCTGTTTCCGTCACACGATGGCCCGGCATTGACTCCGAGTTCGCAGCATCCTTAAGGGCTTTGGCAATGTCCCATCGCATTCGAAACAGCTTCTGGACGGTCGGTACAGGAGGCATATCTGCAGTAGGTGCATCAGGCTTGGAAACATCCCGGTGGACATTGTCCGCGACATCTCCTGCCCCACCCTCCAGAAAGGCAGTCGGGTCTTTCAGGGGGGTAGCAATACCCGCCAAGTCGGGCTTTCCGCGCATCTTCTTCACGCCGTCGCCTCCCGGAAAAAGGCTTCTATCTCGGTAATGGCAACTTGATCCTTACCTATCTCCTGCACGATAGCGCCCTCACCGATAGCGCGACGGAAAGCCACGCGCTCGCAGACCTTGGTTGGCAGTACGACCAACTCCTGTTCCATCAGAAATTCCAGCATCTCGGCAGCATCCTTGGTGCGCGGATCGACACGGGTTAGCAGCACCCGCACATCGAGATCAGGGTTGTAGTCACGGGCCAGATCGACCACGGTCAGCAAGTCGGTCATGGCTGCGGCATCAAGGTTGGACGCGCCAATCGGGATCACCGCACGCTGGGCTAGCAGCAGCGCGGAGCGCAGACCCACAGAGTCGCGACCACCGGCATCGACCACCACATGATCGAAGCCGCTAGCAAGCTGTCTGCCTTCAGCCAGGACTGCTTTACCCGCTAGGCAGGTTGTCGTTGGGCTAGGCGTGTAATTCTCATTTTCTCGCCGCCACGCGGCCCAGCTCGCGGCACTGGCTTGCGGGTCGCCATCGATCAGCAAGGTCTTGCCCTGCCGAGCGAGCATCGTGGCGAGATGGACAGCGGTCGTCGTCTTGCCCACGCCGCCCTTGGTATTGACCACAGCAAAAATTGTCACTTCGTTATTCTCCAGAGCTAAGTTAGATAGATAGCTATCACAAAACACATCGAGATTATATAGATAGATAGCTAGCTATCTATCATAAGGAGATGAAATAAATCTTTTTCACAGAAAAATTTTTGGGTATCAAAGGAGACAAGGATGCAATGATCTGCGCAGATTTGCGGTGCGTACATAGGAGTCTTACCCTCACTTGTCTATTGCCGCACTCTCCAAACGTGCGGTTGAAACCAAACCGCAAAACCCTGAAGGGGGATAAGTTTTGTTGTAATACAGTTGCACATAGCGCAAGCCAGCTATAGTGGACCCTCCTTTCAGGACAGCAAATTAAGATGGTATCCTGCTAGAAAAGGAACAGGCAATGACTGGCATAAAGCGAAAGAATTTTACGGGTGATTTGAAGGCTAAAGTAGCGCTTGAAGCAATTCGTGGCATCAAGACGGTAAACGAAATTGGTCAGGAGTTTGGAGTGCATCCGACGCAAGTTGGTTTGTGGAAGAAGGAATTGCAAAAGCAGGCATTCAATCTGTTTGGAACCAGGCGTGGTGTAAAGCTAAAGCCTGTTGATCCGTCATCGAGTCCGGAGCGACTGTATTCGGAAATTGGTCGATTGAAGATGGAATTGGACTGGCTTAAAAAAAGTCCTGGATCAGCCAATAGCGGTGCGTAAACAATGGATCGATGCGACTGCGCCATTGCCACTGATGCGGCAATGTGAACTCACCGACGTAGCGCGATCCACTGTCTATGCGCCACGCCTGGTTGTGCAACCGGACGCGCAGGAACTGGCTTTACTGGAACTCATTGACGCAGAATACACACGGCACCCATTTTACGGCAGCCGCAAGATTGTGCAATATCTGCGAAGTTTGGGGCACGCAATCAACCGCAAGCGTGTGCAAAGATTGATGGGTATATTATGTCTTGCGGGTATGGCGCCGGGGCCAAACACCAGCCGGCGATACCCGCAGCACAAGGTTTATCCGTACTTGCTCAGAGGCGTGCCAATTAATCGCCCCAACCAGGTGTGGAGCACAGACATCACGTACATTCGTCTGCCGCGAGGGTTTGTGTATCTGGTGGCGATCATTGACTGGTACTCGCGCAAAGTATTGTCATGGCAGCTATCGAACACGCTGGACAGTCGATTTTGCGTGGATTGTCTGGAACAGGCCCTGCAAACACATGGCGTGCCTGACGTATTCAATACCGATCAGGGCAGTCAGTTCACCAGTGACGATTTCATTGGCGCACTCAAAGCACGCGACATTACCATCAGCATGGATGGGCGTGGCAGAGCATCGGACAATATCTTCGTGGAACGGCTCTGGCGCAGCGTCAAGCACGAAGATGTGTACCTGAAAGGGTATGCAACAATGACTGATTTAATGCTTGGTCTGACAGAGTACTTTACGTTCTACAATACAACACGGATGCATCAGTCACTGGGATATCACACACCGGACGAGGTTTACCTGACAGCGAGCGGAGGTGGGGCAAAGATTATCGACAAATACAGCGAAACAGAAAAAATTTCATCAAAAATAGAGTCAAAGAATCGGGGCAGCGCCGTTCCGCTGCATGAATAGGATGCCCTCTTAAATTCGATCTATTATTGTCTTGACTGCGGGGTCCACTTTACTATGCAGAAGGCAAAAAGAAGTTGTCTTATGCCGATTTGTGCAAACATCTGACCGAGTGGCGGAAGAGTAGCGAAACGCAATGGCTATCTGAAACCCATTCCCAACCCTTGCAACAAACGCTTAAAGACCTGGAGCGAGCCTACAAAAACTTCTTCGAGAAACGCGCAGACTTCCCGCGCTTCAAGAAGAAAGGCCAATCGGATAACTTTCGCTATCCGCAAGGCTGTAAGCTCGACCAAGGCAATAGCCAAATTTTCTTGCCAAAACTGGGCTGGGTGCGCTACCGCAACAGCCGTGAAGTGTTGGGCGTTGTGAAAAACGTCACCGTATCCGGCAAACAAGGCAAATGGTTCGTCTCGATTCAGACGCAGCGAGAAATAGAGCAACCACTGCCAACAGCGACAACAGCTATTGGCATCGATGTCGGTATTGCCCGTTTTGCCACAATGAGCGATAAAAACTATATCGCTCCGTTAAACAGCTTCAAGAAGCACCAACAACGGCTCGCGCGTTACCAACGTCGTATGAGCCGCAAGGTTAAATTCAGCAACAATTGGAAGAAGGCAAAAGCCAAAGTTCAGAAGATTCACAGCCGTATTGCTAACGCCAGAAAAGATTTCTTGCACAAAACCACGACAACGATCAGCAAAAACCACGCGCTCGTTTGTATTGAGGATTTGCAAGTACGGAATATGTCCAAGTCTTCTAAGGGCAATAGCGAACAGCACGGTAAGCGAGTGAAGCAGAAGTCCGGCCTAAACCGTTCTATCCTCGATCAAGGATGGGGCGAATTCAGGCGGCAATTGGACTACAAGGTGGCATGGAATGGCGGGATATTGCTTGCCGTGCCTCCCCATAACACCAGCCGAACTTGCCCGTGCTGTCATCATGTATCAAAAGACAATCGGAAAACGCAAGCAACGTTTCTTTGCGTCGATTGCGGATACGAAAATCACGCCGATGTAGTCGGTGCGATCAACGTGCTAGAGCGGGGATACCGCTTGTTAGCCTGTGGAGAATCGGTGCAGTCAGGCCGTTCCGTGAAGCAGGAACCCACCGAAGCGACTCAAGCAATAGCTGCTTGAGCACCGTAGGAATCACCTTCCTTTAGGGAGGTGAGGATGTCAATGGATCGCCCGAAATTTGAGCAGTTCACTTTGGGAATTATCAATAAATAACCTGTACGGTTGTCTATCGAGTGCAATTAATCTGCAAACATTAAAAATTCTGTTGTAGAATAATTTCATCTCGTCCTTTCTAGTAAAGGATCTGATCTTCCAAGCTGTGGAAGCAAAACAAGCAGCAGTTTCTATATCACTTTGACGGGCTTTACTGTCTGTCACTCATCAATCCCACGGGGACATTATCCCCGCAGGGGCATGGTGTCTCCGTGTTTTCAGGAGAACCACCATGCAGACATCATCATCCGTAGTATCCACAAGAAAATCGATACCTGATAACAGCGCTCATCAGGGAATTCTTCAGTCGCTACCGGCGGAGGAATATCACAGTAACCCGGCGGTTGGACACTCAAGTCTGTTGAAATTAATGCGCTCACCTGCGCATTACTTCAACTACATGACCAGTCCACGTGAGCCGACACCCGCAATGCAGCTTGGAAGTGCTTTCCATACGGCCTTGCTGGAACCAGATGTTTTCAGGCAAAACTATATCGTCGCGCCTAAGTTTGATCGGCGCACCAAAGACGGTAAAGCTCAAGCTGAGGCATGGGAAGCAGCCAATGCTGGCAAAACATCTCTGACGCCTGGTGATATGGATTCCGTTGAGAAAATGATTTCATCGGTACAGGAACACGGTGGGGCAAGACTTCTACTCGCGCGCGGTCAGGCGGAAATGTCTGGATTCTGGACAGACCAGGAAACCGGCATTGCCTGCAAGTTTCGCCCGGATTTTCTGGCAACGAATGGTGATCTCATTACCAGCCTGGTTGACATCAAGACCTGTGTCGATGCAAGCAGGGAAGGATTTGCCAAATCAATTGCCACATTTGGCTACGACGTGCAGGCAGCCTACTACATTGATGGACTGGAAAAGCTAACTGGCAAAAGAGTTGGTTTCTACTTCGTCGCTGTGGAGAAGGATGCGCCACATGCAACGACAGTCTATGAGGCCAGTCTTGAGATGATCGAGGTTGGTCGAGCCAAATATCGCGCATCACTGGAATTACTCCAGTGGTGTCGCAAGAAAGGTCGCTACCCTTCCTACCAGCCTAATGGCGAGATCGAAAAAATCGATTTGCCGCGTTGGGCATCAAATTTCAATATAGAAGATTAAGCTAGCTATATAGCTATCTTATTTATACCACCCACCCCTATGCTTCGGCGTAGGGGTTTCCTGATAGCTATATAGCTATCAATGACTATTTTCCTGAGCGCATCAAGGTGTGTTGAGGAAAACAGGATTGTTCTCTCTGGCTATGCCAAGGGACATGAAGGTAGCTGGCCTTCCGAAATAAACAGCGTATCACTAGGCATCCGGGCAACCGGGCGTTTCTTTCAAACCCTGCCGGGTCAACACTGCTCCCGGTTGGGAATAGTGTCATGTCCGGCTTTTTCTGAATCAAGGAGTAATCATGTTAAACAGAGTGCAACTGATTGGTTATCTGGGATCTGACCCGGAGATTCGCTACACCCAGCAAGGTGAAGCGATTGCCCGCACACGCATTGCCACCAGTGAAAACTGGAAAGACAAAGCTGGTGCGAAACAGGAAAAAACAGAATGGCACAACGTTATTTTCTTCGGAAAGCTCGCTGAAATTACTGGTGAGTATCTGAAGAAGGGTTCACTTGCCTATATCGAAGGACGGCTGCAAACGCGATCCTTCGAAAAAGACGGAGATTCCAGGTACATGACCGAAATTGTCGCAGACAGCATGAAAATGCTGCCAAACGGCAAAAAGCAGAACGACAGCAGCAATCAACAAACCGCTGCTGATGATTCGGGTCCTTTCTGACAGGAGGTAACATGAGTTATCAAATCATATTACCGGCCCTGTGGAAAGACGCCCTTATCAGAAATGACTGGGCTGCTCTTGAGCTGAATTTTCCGGAGCAGGCCGCCGATGCAAAAGCCTGGCAAATTGAATCTGGATTATCAGTTATTGGGTACAGGAATGAAACCCTGTACGTCAATTTCGATGGCCACATGACAGAATGCCTGGAATACACCTGCACGGAAAATAACCTATTTTTTGAGCAGGTTCTACATCGAATCGAATGCGGCGTATCAACAGTGATAGATGCTGAAATTATTCGTCGTTACGTTGCAGAAATCAGACAATCAAATTGTCATCATTGATTGTCATTCCACTCCCAGCCGGGGAATCATTCCCGCCTGGGATGCGCTTCGGCTGGTTTTCTTCAAGGAGAATCAGATGAAAGCAGAAAAATTGAAAACTTTGGCAATGGGCAGATGGGAAGCAATTCTTTCTGCTATTGCTCCGCAATCCATCGTTGCGCTGAAATACAAGGGACGCCATGTACCATGCCCGGTTCACGGTGGTAAGGATGGTTTCCGAGTATTCAAAGATGTTGCGATCACAGGTGGAAGCGTATGCAACACCTGTGGTTTCAATAATAATGGCTTTGCAACCATCATGTGGCTGAATGGCTGGGATTTCAAAACCACCTTACAGGCGGTTGCAGATTATCTTGGTTTTGGTAGTCAGGAAAAACCGGCTATAAGACGGACATCAGTCAGTACCAGTAGTATCGGCAATGGTGATGAGAAGCTCCGTCAGGCACTTAATCGTGTTTGGCTGGAATCATTCAGTCTCTCCGATATAAAGGCACAGCCAGCAAAGCTGTATCTGGCAAGAAGGGGGATATCCATTCTTCCTGCTGAAGAATCGGTGAAATTTCACCCGTCGCTTGCCTACTATGACAATCGACAACTGATTGGCAGATTCCCTGCAATTGTTGCCATGGTCAGTGATGCAGAAAGCAATCCTGTCACCATTCATCGCACTTATATTACGAACGATGGCAGGAAAGCACCGGTTCACGCGCCCAGGAAATTAATGGGCTATCCAGGTGAACGCCAGATAACCGGTGGCGCTATCCGTCTAACAAGCGGAGATACGCAGATACTCGCCATTGCCGAGGGGCTGGAAACAGCACTGTCGGTAATGGAGGGAACAGGCGTTCCAACATGGTGCGTGATCAATGCCACCTTGCTGGAGAATTTCGTTCCACCTGAAGGAACGACGCGTGTTCTTGTCTTTGCCGACAAGGATATTGAGACTGATCAGCACCCCAAGGGTCATGGTCAGGAAGCCGCGAGAAATCTCACCCGGCGTCTGTGGCGGGAAGGGTTCAAAACATCGATATTCATACCTTCTACAGAGATTGAGCAAGGCCAGAAATCGATAGACTGGAATGACGTATTTTTCCATCAGGGAAAGCTGGGATTTCCGGTTGTTGATCTTGAAGAAAATGGATTTAGGCAAAAGTCCGCCTGAACCAGGATAGCCCTGCCCATCGGGTGGGGCATTATCCCAAGCGTTATCATGGATAATGTTTAGGATAATCAACACCGTATTCTTCTGCCATGAGTAATCATGGAAGACGATATTCGCAACTGGCGAATCCAAATAATCAGTATATCAACTGTACCTGACGGGCTTCTTTCTGTCTGGTGTTTTATATCCATTTCACCCTAAGCGGGGACATTATTCCCGCAGGGGCATGGTGTCTCCGCATTATCAAGGAGCAACATCATGGCTTTTCAAGCACTGAAAAATATCAATCGTTCTCAGGCTGCTAACCCAGTTAACGGAAACGAACCGAAGAACTTCCCGGCCATGCTGGATAAGTTCAAAGGAGAGATTGCACGGGCCTTACCCAAGCATATCAATCCAGATCGGATGACCCGAATTGCACTAACCGCATTTCGTATGAATCCGCGACTGGCTGAGTGCGATCCGCGCTCAGTATTCGCAGCAATCGTCCAGTCCTCGCAACTGGGACTGGAAGTTGGCTTGATGGGAGAAGCGCATCTCGTTCCATTCAAAAATGAATGCCAGCTCATTCCTGGTTATACAGGATTGATCAAGCTTGCAAGACAAAGTGGTTTTGTGCAGGACATCTACGCACATGAAGTCAGAATGAACGATACGTTTATCCTGAATCTCGGCATGGAACGTAGCCTTGAACACAAGCCTATGACCAGCGCGGGAGGATTTCCCTCATCCGAAGAGGAGCGGGGAGCCATAGCCGGTTTTTATGCGGTGGCTGTATTCAAAGACGGAAGCCGGACATTCGTGGCAATGGGTGTCGCCGAGGTCGAGCGTATACGTGATAATTCACGCGGTTATCAGGCAGCAAAGCGTAGCAAAAAGGAATCTGTTTGGGATTCCGATTTTGTCGCGATGGGCCTTAAAACAGCAATCCGGCGATTATGCAAGTTTTTGCCGAAATCACCTGAGCTGGCAACTGCCTTGTCGCTCGACTCAGTATTAGAGCAAGGCAAGGATCAGCATCTCAATCTGATCGATGCCGCCACAGGAGAATTTGTGCCGGTTATCGCAGATGATCAGGATGAATCCAGCGAAGTAGAGACAGATACACCACCTTCTGCCAAAACTGCGAGAACATCTGAAGCGGCAATCAGTGATCCAGTATTGCAGGCTGCGGTACTGGCGCTGGAGAACGCAAAGACTGTCGATCAGTTGGATGAGGTCTATATCCGACTGGAGGCAGACTTTGCTGATACTGATCTTGAATTTCTGATGCGTCAGTACCGACGAATCAGGGATCTGATCGAATCAAAATAGTAGATAGCTAGCTATCTTATACCACCTACCCCTATGCTTCGGCGTAGGGGTTTCCTGATAGCTATATATCTTGATAGCTATATAGCTATCAATGACTATTTTCCTGAGCGCATCAAGGTGTGCTGAGGAAAGCAGGATTCATGTCCGTGGTTATCCATGGCTGATCTTCCAAGCTGGGGAAGTAAATAAAACAGCATCAACAAGCATCCGGGTGATTGGGTGTCTATTTCATCAGTCCCACGGGGATACCACTCCCCGCAGGGCATGGTGTCTCCGTATTTCAAGGAGCGACATCATGGAAATATTATTTTCTATAAAAGCAGCGTTTGCCTGGATGAATTGCAAACGCAGTAAAAAATGTTTTCAGCCGGTCCAATGGCTGGAAACAGCTCCTGTATTTGCGCCAAATGAAGAATGGCGCAAATACGATACCCCTACCTGGTTACGCAGGGGTGTTCGTATCACAGGCAGAAAAGATGCCAAGAGCAAACTCCTAAGCCAATAAGGAGAATGCTATGGGTATCCTGTTTGATATGGCCGCCTTTTACCGGTGGCTTGAGCAGGCGTCAGATCGTGAGCTTCTTGCTCGTCGGGATGATGCTCTTAACATAAAAACTGCATCAGCGATGACGGCCTCAAGCAGGGTCTTTGTCGCCTGGTTCGTTTGATTGAGGAGGAGCTTGTGGCTCGGAGGTTTCGAGTCTGAAGCTCATACGCCGCATTTTTGCCAGAATTTCGGGAGCGTTACTTCTTCCTTCCATGACGGCAACAACTGCGGCAGCCTCATCACTGTTGAAGGCTTTGTGTCTGATTCTATCCAGACACAAGTCAAATACTTCTGATCTCGATAGTTGAAAAAGCTCGCAAAGCTGATCAAATTCTTCCTGACAGAATATCCATGGCTGGTTGCGCAGGAGATATTTCTTGCGATCCTGATCATCCTTGCCACCACTGAAGACCGTGAAAGATGAATTACATTTTTTTATCATGTAATTAGTCTATCACGCTAACCACAACCCTAAGCGGGGACATTATTCCCGCAGGGGCATGGTGTCTCCGCTTTTTCTTTTGGAGACACCATGATGGAAAAATTCGACTGGAATCAATTGCTGCATGAAGCGTTGACGATGCCTGGAAAACTATCCAGCGCATATTCTGCCATGTACAACTATTCCCTCTGCAACAGGGTGCTTGCAACAGCACAGCTTGATGAACGAGGATTGCCAGTATCACCTATCGCCAGCTTCAACGGCTGGAAAAAGCTTGGCCGTAAAGTCAAGAAGGGTGAAAAAGCCTTGTCGTTATTCATGCCGATAAAGATTCGGAAAAGGAGTGATACCAGTGATGAAAATGACGAAACTGGAAAAATTCATTTCAAAGGATTCATGCTGAAGAAATTCTGGTTCAGCCTGAATCAAACCGAAGGCGAAGCATACGAGCCTGAGTTGCTGGTTCCAGAATGGAACTACGCAACGGCGCTGGATGCCTTGATTATCCGGGAAGTAGACTTTTCCGATATAGATGGCAACAAAATGGGCTATTCATTTCCATACAGGGGCATGATCGCGGTTAATCCGCTCAATCCGTTGCCATGGAAAACAAGGTTTCATGAAATTACCCATTGTCTGCTCCACACAGAAGAGGCGATGCTCTCCGATGGAAAGGTGCTCGATTACAGTCTCATCGAGGTAGAAGCCGAGTCGGTAGCTTATCTGTGCTGTGCTTCACTTGGCTTGCCAGGACTGGAAGAAAGCCGGGGATACATTCAGCATTGGTTGCGGCAGTCTAAATTCAGACAACTCGCTGGTAAAAATATACAGCGGGTTTTTGGTGCAGCCAACAAAATCCTTTCGGCTGGCAATAAAGGAGGAATTTATGACAACGCTTGAATCCAGATTCCGTAGACTTTTACACGTCATGTCCGAGCTTCGTGAAGCAGCTTGCACGATGCAAGGCATGTATTTTGATCGTGATGGTTCAATACAGCGAGCCATTGATGAGTCATTGCAGGCCGAGGATATGGCAGAACAGGCATTGCTTGACCTTGATGAGCTAATCTCAGTTATTTGTCTAATCAATGTAGATAAGGACGGAGATGGGTTTATCTGCCGGGAAGCGATGGATTGTGTTTTACACACAATTTCCCTGATACAGGCTACAGAAGATGCTGAAAGTGAGGTATCGGATGTAGTTTGATCTTTGATTTACCCCTGTGCCGCAAGGTGCGGGGGCTTTTCAAAACGCATTGAAAAGTGTTTTTTGAAAAGCATATTTTCTACCTGTCGGTTATACCAACAGTGGAAGCAAGCGGTAACTGGCCGCTCAAAACAAGCAGTACAAGCCGGGTATGTCTGTCAAGGCATACTCTTTCCCAACAGGGGACATCATTTCCCCTGTTGGGGATATGGTGCCCCTCTAAAAGGAGTAGCACCATGAAGCAATTCAACGAAATGAGCAATGTCGAACTTCTGGCATTGCTTGTCGGCGAAGAACTCGCCAGCAATATTGAAACCAAATATCTCCCCGAGTTGTTTGGTTTCATGAATCCAAGATCAGAAACATTATCAAGCGGTGAACATCACGCATCCTACCATGTTCATCCAAACCTGGGAGCAGCCAAGGAGCTTTTATCCCGCTGTTACCTGCAACAGATGACTTCCGGCGAAGCATTTTCTCAGCCGGATATTGTTAAAACCTGGTTATGCACCAGAATTGGCAATATTGAACATGAGGTTTTCTGGTGCCTGTGGCTGGATACGCAGCACAGACTGATCACAGCCGAAGAAATGTTTCGGGGAACGATCAACCAGGCCAGTGTTTATCCAAGGGAAATTGTGAAGCAGGCGCTATCCGTGAATGCGGCAGCAGTAATTCTGGCTCACAACCACCCATCCGGTCTTCCTGATCCATCGTCGGCAGATATTCAGTTGACGGTGCATATCAAGAAAGTCCTTGATCTCGTGGAAGTGAGGCTACTGGATCATTTCGTGATAGCAAACTCTGTCGGCATATCATTTGCCGAAAGGGGGCTGTTATGAAAACATTCAAAATGATTGTTTCATCGTATACAAGATGTATTGGCTGCGATGAAGTGCCATTCTGGACTGAATTCACGGTCAATCAGGCATTTATACATCGTCTGCAACAGATGGCTGAGATTTGTACCGAATTCGATCTGGAGAGTATCGAGTGTCGAATGTGTCCGGATCGCTGGGGGAACGAAGACGAGTATCGGCTCTCAGGACATAGGCTTTGCGTGCTGGGTAACATGTTCTATTTCAAGGCATATCACAAGCATTCTGATGATGTCGTTGAAACAGAGCTGGTGCGCATCAGTGAGATCGTCGGTTTAACTGAGAATGAAAAACATCACGATAGCTATCGTTCGCTGAATGGTGTTTTGTTTTAGTCAGATGATCTCGATAGTCTCATAGAGGCTGTTACAAGGAGCTGCCATGAAAACAGTGTTTAAGTTTTATTCAGATGCCGGTCACGGTTGGCTCCAGGTTCCCAAACTTCTACTGGATGATTTGGGTATCGCGGAGAAAATCACTTCTTTCAGCTATCAGCGGGGTGATTATGCTTATCTGGAGGAGGATGTTGATTTGTCCACTTTCATAAAGTCACTGAGACAGCGGGGCATTGAACCTGGATTTCTTGAATACCATTCTGAATATTCAGAAATCCGTAGTTTTAATCCTTACTGTTATGAATCAGCGATGTCTTAAGACATTGTGATTGATCCAAACTGATGAATTCACTCCTGGCGGTTTTACCGCTAGGGGTGAATTTTTTTGAGCGATACACATTGCAGAAGATGGTCTTGGTTCTAACCCGATTATTTCTTGGCAACCGCACTCTTGAAAGTTGCTCCAGCAGAGAATTTGGGCACGGTTGACGCAGCAATCGAAAGTTTCTCGCCCGTCCTGGGATTCTTGCCTTCACGGGCAGCGCGTTGAGTTGCTTTGAACGAACCAAAACCGGGCAGCGTCACATCATCACCGTCGCTCACGGTTTCAACGATGGTATCCAGCACGGCGCTCAAGGCACGACCCGCATCGGCCTTGGTTAAGTTGGTGCGGATGGCAATCTGCTCAATCAGTTCGGTCTTGTTCATCGCTCAAAATACTCCTGTTGGTTGGAAAGCCTGCAGTATAGCCGTTTAGCTTTGTTGCCAGCATGAAAGCAGATGAGGAAATACTAAGGTGCCATTATGGAACCAATTGGACTATAATGGGCTTTTAACTGGAGATTTTCATGTCTGTGAACGTAAAGTTATCAGAGAATCTGATCGCTCAAGCCAAGCGTTATGCACAAATTGAACATCGGTCGGTACCCAAGCAAATCGAATACTGGTCGCAGATTGGCAGAATCGCCGAAGAAAATCCCGATTTACCGTTTAGCGTGATTCGCGACATCTTGCTCGCTGATCAGGAGGAACCTGTCGGCGAATATAAGTTCGGCTGATGCGACTGCTTGTTACCCCTACGTTCGAGCGTGCGGTAAAAAAACTACATTCCCAGCGGAAATCCGAGCTGGATGAGGCAGTACGTACTGTCGCCGACAACCCTGAGTGTGGTGAAGCAAAGGTGGGAGATCTGCAAGGCATTCGAGTCTACAAGTTCCGTTCATCGAACCAGTTATGCATATTGGCCTACCGTATTCTAGATGAGAAAAACTTGAGACTGCTGACCTTTGGTCCTCACGAGAATTTTTATCGCGATCTCAAGCGGCAAGACAAGTAATATTCAAAAATGATTGACGTCCTCCCCGGCATGAATGCGCCAATTCTCCACAGGCTAACAAGGCTATTTTTGCCCATCCCCTCGAATATGCTGATCTCCGCATATCCTCGAAAAGGTAAAAATTAGGAAATGCTTATAGACATCCATCGATGGCGACGGTTTACCTATGGTGTTATCCCTACCGACTGCCAAAGAAATTCATAGGAAACCTGTGCGCGGTGTTGAGCTTTAGCCTGCTGTGCTTCGTCGTGTTCGTATGTATGCAGCAAGAATTTCACCTGTTCCAATCCTTCCGGCGTTCCAATCGCCTCACGCGGCGTTCTTTCGGTTCGCTCCCCTCGCCAATGTTGAAACGCAGCTTAGGCCAGATACAGAGCAGCGAACTGAGGAAGCATTCGCTGGTGTGTCTTGTACTTCGTTACAACGTAGTTACAGTTTGCTGTAACTGAGGCTGGTCAACTGAGCTTCTTACTACTCTTCCAAGCTCCGGTCTTTAGGCCGGGGTAGCTGACAAACAAGAGTAAGTTTTTTGCTCTACATGGTCAATTTAGGTAGTCAAAAACTACATAGCCAATTTAGATTGGATTTTGCATTATTGGCCAGGTAGCCTATAATAGGCTAAGATGGCTATACACAAAAAAGCTAAGGTATGGAGACAAAGAAGAAAGTAGACAATACGGATGCCCCATTCAAGGTGGCCAGAATCTACATGCGGGTAAGCACGGACGCACAGGACCTGGCCCGGCAAGAGGCCATCGCCACGTCGGCCAAGGCAGCGGGTTTCTACGTTGCCGGTATCTACCGCGAAAAAGCTTCTGGCGCTCGGGCGGATCGCGTCGAGCTGCTGCGAATGATCAACGATCTGCAACCTGGTGAAGCTGTGGTGGCCGAAAAAATCGATCGCATCAGCCGCTTGCCCCTGGAAGATGCCGAAAAGTTGGTGGCATCAATCCGCGCAAAGGGTGCGCGGCTGTCGGTACCCGGTATCATCGACCTGAGCGAACTGGCGGTCGGCACACAGGGTGTTGCCCGCATCGTTCTTGAGTCCGTGCAAGATATGCTCCTGAAGCTGGCTTTGCAAATAGCTCATGACGACTATGAAGACCGGCGCGAACGTCAGCGCCAGGGCATCGAACTGGCGAAGGCTGCGGGCCGGTACGCCGGTCGCAAAACCGATACGTCCATGCACGAACGCATCGCGGCACTGCGAGCGGGCGGCAACAGCATTGCGGAAACCGCGAAGCTGGCCGGATGCAGCAAAAGCCAGGTCAAAAGAGTGTGGGCGATGCGTGGTTAGAACAGTTCACTTTAGGTATGGACGAACGGACGCGGATCGAGCTATTGGAACAAGGTGGCTGCCGTGGCCAAGACTTCATCCATGATCTCCGCTGGCAGCGTGCCAACCTTGCGACCATTGCGAGCGGACAGATCGATGGCACGAGGCTGATCGCATCGCACGATACCCGTAGTCTTGATGCCGCTGATCGGCACCGCGAAACCGACACGGTGGGAAAATCCGCCACCATTGGTGATGGGCAGGACAACAGGGCATCGGGTCAGCCGGTTGAAGGCTTCCGACGACACGACCAGCACCGGTCGATGGCCGCGCTGTTCATGGCCCGCTGTTGGTTCCAGATCGACGAGGTAAATATCGCCACGCTTCATCAAATCAGCTCTTTTCCAACTGCCGGGGCGTCGATCCATTCGCGTTCTTCCTCCGACAGAGGATATGCGCCGGATGCTTCGGCTTCGGCCAGCAGATCGGCCAGCGTGTAGCGTGGGCGGAGCTTGGGATCGACCACCAGGCGACCATCAACGATGGCTACGCCAACCGTATCACCGGCTTGCAAATGCAGCAGGTCGAGGATCGTCGGAGGGACGGATAACATGATCGATCCGCCGACCTTGCGGAGATTCGTTGTGTGCATGGTAAATACTCCCTTCGTTAGGTTATACTTAAATATAACATTTTGACCAAATCCCTGCTAAACATTTTTAGCGACTAAAAAGTATATTCCAATCCAGAAATGAGCGTGGTCGCGGGTCACGTCTGCGACATTGGTGAGGCCGCGAAAGCAGCCATCCCGTTTGAGAGAGTGAGTATAACGACGTACCCGAACCGTTGCGGCTGCGGCGGGAATCGACATCGGTTCGGCAAGCCATTTTGTGGCGGTGTCGCCGGATCGTGACGATGAACCGGTCCAGGAGTTTAAAAGTTTCACCGAAGACCTGGAGGAGTTGGCGGACTGGCTGGTGTGCTGCGGCGTGGATACGGTAGCAATGGAATCGACGAGTATATTTAGTAAACTGTCACAGTAATCTCATGAGCTTCTTGGTGGCAGGCCTGGACAGTGTGTTATGCAGCACATCCATCTCGTGTTGACGCCGGTTGAAAACTGACCAGATAAGCCCATTTGTACCGGTTGAATTTTGACCAGGTAATCCACGTACCCTGCTTAATTTCTAAGCAGGAGCAAACAGGGGTGATTACCATGGTTATATATGCAAAGATTCGACGGATGTTTTATCGTGAACATCTCACTATCAGTGAGATCCAGCGGCGGACAAGTCTGTCGCGCAACACCATCAAGAAATGGCTGCAAGAGCCCGGCGGATCTGAGCCCAAGTATCAAAGGGCCAAGACTACCGGCAAGCTGACTCCGTTTGAACCCAGGCTGCTGCTGGCGCTGGAAGCTGATTCGCATCGCCCGAAGCGAGATCGGCGCACTGCTTTGATGCTGTTCGAGGCAATGCAGAAGGAAGGCTTCACTGGCGGCTATACCATCGTCACTGATTTCATCCGCAATCGGCGCAGCCACGCTGCCACAGTTACCGGCAAATCTGCTTTTGTGCCGCTCAAGTTCGAGTTCGGCGAAGCATTTCAGTTTGACTGGAGCGAGGAGTGGCTGGTAATTGGCGGCATCCATCGCAAGATTTTGGCGGCTCACACCAAGCTATGCGCCAGCCGTGCATTCATGCTATCGGGCTATCCGATGCAAAGCCACGAGATGTTGTTCGATGCGCATACCCGAGCTTTTACAGCTTTTGACGGTGTTACCAAGCGCGGCATTTACGACAACATGAAGACCGCTGTGGACAAGGTTTCCAAAGGCAATGGTCGCATCGTCAACACGCGCTTCTTCGCCATGACGGCGCACTACTTGTTTGATCCGGATTTCTGCAACATTGCTTCTGGCTGGGAAAAGGGAATCGTCGAGAAGAACGTGCAGGATACCCGCCGTCGTGTCTGGATCGAAGCCAAACAGCAACAGTTCAGTTCATTCACGGAGCTCAACATCTGGCTAGAAGCACGTTGCCGCGCCCTGTGGTCGGAAGTGCAGCATCCGCACTCAGCAGACATTACCGTCGCCGATGCGCTCGAACAGGAACAGATGCATTTGATGCCGATGCCAACCCCATTCGATGGCTATGTCGAGGTGCTGGCGCGTGTTTCCAGTACGTGTCTGGTTACGGTGCAGCGCAATCGCTATTCCGTTCCCTGCCATCTGGCCAACCACAAAGTGGCGATCCATCTCTATCCTGACCGGATCGAGGTGTCTTCCGAGAATGCGATCGTTGCCTGCCATACGCGTCTGCTGGATTGTGATCAAATCAGCTACAACTGGCAACACTACATTCCGCTAATCGAGAAGAAGCCCGGCGCGCTGCGCAACGGCGCACCATTCGCCGAATTGCCAGCTCCTTTCGCACAACTACAAACTGCGTTACGACGACGTGAACGGCAGCAGGGTGACAGAACCATGGCCAAGGTACTTGCCGCTGTTCCATTGCATGGCCTGGAGGCGGTTCTGGTTGCGGTCGAACTGGTACTGGAATCAGGTGTGACTAGCGCCGAACATGTGCTGAACGTGCTGGCACGCCTTAATCAGTCACAAATTCCAGCGCAGGTAGAAACCAGCCTTAAACTCACCGAGGAACCGCTGGCGGATACTGCCCGCTATGACAGCCTGAATGCACAGGAGGTGTCCCATGTCTGACATTACCACCCAGCTCAAGGCGCTCAAGTTACATGGCATGGCAGAATGCTACACTGAACTGCAAAGCCAAGGAGTGTCAGGTGCAACCGCTTCGCTGGATTCGTCGGTATGGCTACTCCGTCTTTTGCTGGAAGCCGAATCCACCGATCGGGGAATCCGCTCTATCCGCTATCAGATAAACGCTGCCAAATTTCCTGTTCATCGTAATTTGCCAGGCTTCGACTTCAGTCAATCCAAAGTGGATGAATCATTAATCAGCCGGCTCGCCACGATGGAATTTACCGATGCTGCACAGAATCTGGTGCTGGTCGGTGGAACCGGTACCGGCAAGACCCATCTGGCAACCGCAATCGGTGTCTCAGGCATTCAGTATCACGGCAAAAGGGTGCGCTTCTACTCTACCGTGGATTTGGCTAATATGCTGGAGCAAGAGAAGGCCACTGGCAAACAGGGAAGGTTGGCACTGAGCTTGATGCAGATGGATCTGGTCATTCTGGACGAGCTTGGCTATTTGCCGTTCTCGCAGGCTGGCGGGGCTTTGTTGTTCCACTTACTCTCCAAGCTCTATGAGCGAACCAGTGTCATCATTACCACCAATCTCACCTTCTCGGAATGGAGCAGCGTGTTCATTGATGCCAAGCTGACCACCGCGTTACTAGATCGACTGACTCATCATTGCCACATCATCGAAACCGGCAACGAGTCATTCCGTTTCAAGCAAAGCAGCGCAATCGCCAAGGATCGAATCCAGTTGCGGGAGAAAGCGAAACGATCTTTGGCAATGGAAGAGACAGAACCATTCATGAAACATGAAAATCAGCCGCCACATGGCTGTCGGTCAGCAATCATTCAACCTGAACAGGAGCTCAAAACCAACTGCAGTCTGGTCGACTTATCCACAGCTGTGTAGTACGCTACACAGCTATAACACCTGGTCAATTTTAAACCGGCACAGATGGTCAGTTTTCAACCGGCGCCAACATATATTGGATGGAATACGCACACGGACTTGGTTCGTACCCGACAGAATCCTAAATAATCCACTGGTTTTGTCGTAGTTATTATTCTCATCTTTATAGAAAGGATGCCGAAAAATGGCTATGGTTTTCTGCAGAAATTGTCGCAAAGAAATAAAAAAAACCGCAAATATATGCACATATTGCAAAACATCGTTGTTTAGTAAAAAACATGAGAATCCAGCCATCCCGGATGGCATTAAAGGCTGGTCTTGGGGGGCTTTTATCTTTAATGGAATTTGGGCGATAGGAAATCGGACTTGGGTTGGATTATTATCATTTATTCCTATTGTAGGTATTATTATGTGTGTAATACTCGGTATTAAAGGTCGGGAATGGGCTTGGAGAAACAAGGAATGGGAAAGCATCGAACATTTTAATCGTGTTCAAAAGAAATGGTCATTCTGGGGAGGGGTACTTATCATTACCGTCATATCTCTAGATATCGCAAGTGCCTTTCTAGTAATCCCTGCATATCAAGATTACGTACAGCAAGCAAAAAACAACATGAACTTAAATCAGAATTATAAATAAAGTTAGAAGGATGCTCTAAAGCGCCCTTCTTCTGGCGGTTATGGCAAACGTTAGGTTACTTGCACATGTCTGATGCGCCGTATCAATTTGCCAACTATCTGACCGTGATTGTCGATTTGCTTGGCCATCGAAATCTCTATCAGAAAATTGCAGATATTCCCGAAGACGAGAGCACTGAACTACCCGAGTTCACATCTCAGGTTATTAAATTCATTCAATCAATCGAATATCTGAAAAAAGACGTAGAGGAGTATTTCACCTGCCACGATTCGTTTCAGTCGGAACCGCCGTGGCCTGAGGAATTACGCGAATTTAAGGAGAAAATGGCCAAAAGAATCTGCAAAATTCAGCGGTTCTCCGATGGCTTGGTAATTTTTGTGCCACTTAGGCAAGACGAATCTCATTTTCCAATTGGGTCGGTTTATAAAGCCTTGGGAGCGGCAGCAATGCTTCTCCTCATGTCATTAGCTAAAGGGTCTCCAATTCGCGGAGGAATCGCGATTGGCAGCGGCATCGAGCTTGATGAAGGTGAACTATTCGGGCCAGTTGTTGGGCGCGCTCACGAAGCTGAAAGCCAACTTGCACAGTACCCCAGAATCGTCGTTCATCCATCCGTAGCGGAGTACGTTGCTAAGCATGCTTCGATTGACAACCCTAAAACTAACGAAGGGAAGTATCTCAAGCGTATGGGGGAAATCTGTACGGGAATGATCGCCCATGATGTTGATGGCATTCCCATTATAGTGGCCCCCGATTTTCAGACAATAAATTAAGGTGGTAACCTGCTGCAATTGAGGAGCAGGTTATGAGCGAAACGAAGCGCAAGAATTTTAGTGGCGAGTTCAAGGCCAAGGTGGCACTTGAAGCGGTCCGTGGCATCAAGACGGTTAACGAAATTGGCCAGGAGTTTGGGGTTCATCCGACACAGGTTGGTATGTGGAAGAAGGAGCTGCAAGAGCAGGCATCCAGCCTGTTTGATTCCAAGCGCGGTCCAAAGCCTGCCGACCCGTCAGCTAGCCCGGAGCGCCTGTGTTCCGAGATCGGGCGGTTGAAGATGGAACTGGACTGGCTCAAAAAAAAGTCCGGGATCAGCCAGTAGAAAACCGCAAGCAATGGGTCAGCGCCATCGAACCACTGGCGCTGACTCGGCAATGCGAACTGGCGGGAGTTAACCGCTCCACGGTCTATGCGCCGCACATGGCCGCAAAACCGGACGAGCAGGAATTGGTACTGCTGGGACTGATTGACGCCGAATACACACGTCATCCGTTTTACGGCAGCCGCAAGATCAAGCATTATCTGCGTGGTTTAGGTTACAAGATCAACCGCAAGCGCGTACAGAGGTTGATGGGCATACTGGGCCTTGCCGGCATGGCGCCGGGGCCGAATACCAGCCGCCCGCACCCGCAGCACAAAGTTTATCCGTACCTGCTCAGAGGCGTGAATGTGATCCGCCCCAATCAGGTATGGAGTACGGACATCACATACATCCGCTTGGCACGCGGGTTCGTGTACTTGGTGGCCGTGATCGACTGGTACTCGCGTAAAGTGCTGTCGTGGCGGTTATCGAATACGCTGGATAGCGGATTCTGTGTGGACTGCCTGGAGCAGGCATTGCAGACATATGGAACGCCCGAGATATTCAACACCGATCAGGGCTGCCAGTTCACCAGCGAAGCTTTTACTGGTGTGCTGTTAAAAAAAGAAATCGCCATCAGCATGGACGGGCGTGGCCGGGCACTGGATAACATCTTTGTGGAACGGCTCTGGCGCAGCGTCAAACACGAGGACGTGTATCTGAAAGGTTACGCCACGATGCCTGAATTGCTGATAGGTCTGACAGAATACTTTGTGCTTTACAACACAGAAAGACCGCACCAATCGCTGGGCTACGACACGCCAGATCAGGTATACCGTACAGCGAGTGGTGGCGGAGCAAGGATTGTGGACAAATATAGTGAGAAAGAAAAATCTCACACAGAAGTAGAAACAAAAAAAGAAACCGAAAACCGGGGCAGCGCCGTTCCGCTGCATGAAGAAGGTTACCCTCTTAAACTCGATACATTATTGTCTTGACGGAGGGGTCCACTATACATACTACATTATCTTGGTGACGTGTTGTGGGATGGAATTCTTGGCCCCGACGGTTCTCTCCTTCTTGAAAAGGCTCGCGAGTTCGCTGCATCACAACTCGAAAAGCATCAGAACGCCGGAAACAGCAAGTTGGCAATTCGCTATTTACTGCTTTCCAGCTATTTAAATGAAAATGGGCCAGTGCCATCCAGTAAGAAGTAACCTAACTCAGGCGTGATGTTTCAAAAGGAAGCGTATGGAAGAAGTCAAAGTTTTATGGCTCCAATTCAATGAGTATTCCAACAAGCTAGCAAATGCGCTCGGTAGAACAGGCAACATTGTTGGCGAGTATGCTGAATATCTCGCACATCAGTATTATGGCGGCAGCCTGATCGAAATATGCGGAGCTGGTGCAGATATAAGAACTGAAGATGGAACACTGTATCAAGTTAAGTCTCGGAAAATTAAAGGTACGCCAACAACTCAATTAAACGTCATCCGTTCATGGAATTTTCATTACCTTGTAATAATACTGTTCGATGCAAACGGCGGGATAAAACGGGCACTTGAAGCTCCAGTCGAAATTGCCAGAGAATACGGGGTGAAAAACATTCATCAAAATGGGTGGGTTATTACAACAACACAAAGGTTTTTAAATGATAGGCGGTTAAAGGATATTACGGCTCCGCTAAGCAGCGCACCCCGCAAACCTGTTGCAATCAGCAGGTTTGACTCAACTCACCCTGAAAATGTCTGAAATAGACACTTTTGGCACCGACATTGACGGTACTTTCATATTGAAAGTGGTTTTTAAAAGACTTTTGGTATCTCAGCCCTTCGATGCGAGGCCGAATTTTAGAGATAATTGCATAGCGTTTGTAAGCCTTAGCCGAGCTCCAACTTTTGTGCACCACTCTTTGCCAATGGTGATATCGTAATGACAGATTTAATCAATGAACCCAATGCCCACCGGCTAATATTCGGTCTCCGTGACACAGGGTATAACGTCAAGACCGCCGCTGCGGACATCATCGATAACTCCATTGCCGCAAAAGCGGACAAGATTAATGTTGAGATTATCCTGCGCAATGATGGACGAAAATTGGTCTACTTTGGTGATAACGGAGAGGGCATGGATCCCAAAGGCATCTTTGGCGCCATGCGTTATGGAGCAGCTGTTCGTGGAAATCCCGAAAGCCTTGGCAAATTTGGTCTAGGACTAAAAACTGCATCAAGTTCGGTATGCCTCAAGTACACCCTGATTTCACGCAACTCTCCTGATCAGGCACTGGCAAAACTTGCTTGGGATCTCGATCATGTCGCCAAGGAAGAACAGTGGGAGATGCTTCAAGAGCCGGTGACCCAGGATGAGCGCGATATGTTTGATGAGTTGTGCGGTGAAACGGGGACTCTTGTTGTCTGGGAGAAATGCGACAGAATCCTCAACAAGGATTATGTAGCCGGAGGCACGCAAGAGAAAGGTGCGATCAACAGGCTTGCCGAAAGTCTGTCCAAGCACATTTCATTGGTCTACCACCGTTTCCTCGATAAGTCCGATGGGCGTGAGCGCAACATTGATATTGTCATCAACCAGATGCCTGTCGAACCATGGAACCCCTTCTATCCAGCATGCTCCGCACAGGTTCTTTCTGAAAGTAAACAAAAGCTACTTGTAGAATTGCCGGATGGCTCGGAGGAAACAGCAAACATCCGGGCGTGGATCCTGCCGCACCGCAATGATATGACTAAGGAAGAGGAAAAGACGCATGCGCGTATATCAAACCGGGCACAGGGATTTTACGTCTATCGCGAGGGGCGCCTGATTCAGGACGGGAGCTGGATGGAGGTATTCGGAGCACCCGAGCCGCATACATCCCTGCTGCGTATCGAATTCGACTTCGGCTACGAGCTTGACGATGCATTCCGGATTGACGTGAAGAAGTCCCGCATTCTCTTCCATCCGGATCTTGAGGACGGCCTACGTGTGCTGCTTCAGCCTGTCTATCGTGAAGCGGGGATTCGGTATCGCCGACAGAACCGTGAACACGCAAACACCCACAATATCGACCACACCAGCGCTAACAAAAATATTGCGGATACAGGCAATGCGAGTAAGCCCATGGTGACCTCGGTAGATCCAATTACGCAAACTGCCATTGTTGCTAACAACATGGGTCCCAAGATCCGGCTCAAACTACCTGTCGAGAGCAATGTGGGTGCCGATACTGTCTATGTTGAGGCTGTTGAAAGCATTAACTCCGGTGAGTTGTGGCAGCCGGCTTTCCGCAGCGCCGGGGTCAGCGGCCATGTACCCGCAGTGTTGTTGAACAAGCATCACGATTTCTACCAGAAAATCTACCAGCGGGCAGCGGGGAATGGTTTTGCGGTTGAGGGCATGGATCTGCTTTTGTGGGCGTTTGCCGTTGCAGAGCAGAACAATACGAATCCGGAGATGGAGCCGATTTTCGAGGACATACGCAATGAGATTTCAAATAATCTCAGGAAGCTTCTACGCAATATTTCGGATCCCGAACCGGGTGAGTTGATCGCTGAAGAAAACGAGTGAGATGATCGCCGCGAAGAAAAAGCTGATTCTGCGTGAGCTCGAGGAAGGAACAGGTGCAGCAATTGCCGCAACGGTTGACCATAGCGGTCTTCGGACCGGCCTGCGAATCTGGTTCAGCGATCTGGATGAACGGCACGGCCCCGTTGCAGATATTCACCCATACGGACTGAGAGGACATCGGGTCGAGCTCACGTTCGGAGATTATTCAGGTGCTGTTCTCGGACAGATTCGAAATGCATCGCCTGAGGATGTCCAACTGGCCCGTGCATTGGTGGCTTCGATCCGTGAAGACATCCGAATCGAGGTGTCAGGACAAGACCTTCCCGAACAAAGACTTTTCGATTGGGACGTGGCAGATGGCACATTCAAGATGACGGCAACGATCCGTGATCAGGTGAAGCCGCTCGAAGATGCCGCGTTGATTGATATCTGTCACGACGTTATCGTACCGATGATGGCCGCCATGGCTGAGCTCATTGGGTACGATGTCATCGAAGAGCCGGAGCATGGCGAGGAGTCAGCCTTTGAAGGAGCCATTTTGCAGTCAGTCGTGAAGCGCCGCGAACGTAACCCGCGAAACCGGCTGCTTTGTATCCGCATACATGGAGAAAAGTGTGCGGCCTGCGGTGAAGCGCCGCTGCTGAAATATGGTGTGGCAGGGTCGATCATCGAGGTCCATCACCTCGAACCATTGGCATCACTTGCTGCACCTCGTTCTTATGATCCTCGCACTGATCTGGTGCCGCTTTGCCCGAGTTGTCACCGCGCAATCCATACGAGGCGTCCGGTTCCGTTTGGCATTGAGGAACTCAGGGCAATGATAGAGGCTAGCCGTGGATGATCTCCCTGGTCTGCCGGTGACCTTCGAGGCACTTCGGTCGTGCTTGCCCGAGGGATTCGCGCTCTCTGAGCGCGTAATTGACCCGGTTATTGTTATCGACAGGATCGACAAATGTATCGTAGCGCGCCTTGCAGGTGTCCGTATGCTGAGGGGAGTTCAAAACATCTGCCAGGCTCCCGATAATTCGCACGCCTGGGTAGTGGATGGAACGACAATCCGGCCGCTTCCACGGGATGCAGCCAAAATTTTTGTCGAGATGTTGCGCGGGGCTGACCCGGACAATCTATCCTACAGCGACGCAATTAGCCTGATTCGAAACGTGGGTGCCGAAATGCGGGCAGAGCCGGCCGAGGCATTCCTTAAGGCCGGACGGATAGCCGCGGACGACCTTGAGGGAGAAATTGCCATACCAGGACTAACCGCGAACCTTTTTCCATATCAGGCGCGCGGTGTCCGATGGATGTGGGAGACCATCAGCCATACGGGAGGTCTGATACTTGCCGATGAAATGGGACTGGGTAAGACTTTACAGGTCATTGCGTTGTTGCTGATGGACCCGCCAAAGGCAGACGCCCCAGCCCTAATTGTTTGCCCCACAAGTCTGATAGCCAACTGGACGCGGGAATTTACGCGATTTGCAGAAGGCATGACTGTGATGGTGCACCGGGGTCCACATAGGGCTGGAATCTATCGGGAATTACAAAAGGCAAGTGTTGTAATTACCACATATGACACGATGGTCAATGATATATCGATTTTCTCCTCGTTCGAGTGGTCTTGGGTAATCTGCGACGAGGCCCAAGCAATCAAAAATCCAGAATCGAACCGACGTCAGTCCATTGTGACTATTCCGCGCCGTCGAGCCGTCCCGATGACCGGCACACCTGTTGAAAACAGTCTCCTAGATTTGTGGTCGCTGGCGGATTTTGCCATTCCGAATCTGCTGGGTTCGCGACAAGAGTTTGAAGCTAAGTATCCGGATACCATTGAGGCGGCTCAGGAACTCGGGCTGCTAACAGATCCTGTGATTCTCAAGCGAAGGGTGGCCGACGTAGCCGGTGACTTGCCCGAAAGAATTGACATCGATATTCCGCTTGAACTGGACGAACAGCTTGCCGATCACTATTTGCAAGTCCGCGAAACCACTATGGCCGAGTACCCTGTTGCAGGAGCGTTGGTGGCAACTCTTCAGCTACAACTGGTTTGCGCTCACCCTTGGCTTCGTCGCAAGGCCCAAATCGATCCGGAAGGAGATGACGCGGGAGTTGTACCCTCGAACACTTATCCCCTGATAACCCCAAAGATGGAGCGGGCAGTGGCACTTCTCCAGGAGGCATTTTTCAACGGACGGAAGGTCATCGTTTTCGCGATCTTCAACAGAATCGGCGATCTCCTGAGAGAAGCGTTTTCCAGCTTTCCTGACGCTTATTGGAGCGCAATTAATGGCTCGACTCCGCAAGATGAGCGTCAGCCAATCATTGACGGGTTTTCAGCTCATGAGGGGCCTGGATGTTTGGTCTTGAATCCCAAAGCTATTGGAGCCGGCGTGAACATTACCGCAGCAACAGCGGTGATCCATTTCACGCCTGTCTGGAATCCGGCGTTGGAGGTTCAGGCAAGTGCAAGAGCTCACCGTCGAGGCCAGACGCAGCCGGTTACAATCTATCGCCTTTTCTACAAAGATACCGTGGAAGAGGTAATGATTGGGCGTTCCCTGTGGAAGAGTGAACTGGCTAATGAAAGCATTCCGGTATCGTCGCGGGATGCAACCGACCTTAAGCGGGCGTTAGAAATTGCACCGAGGAAACAATGACGAAGAAGACCTTCAGTAAGACGTTGAGCGCCAACGATGTGGGTGCAACCGGAGCCCACCAAGGTGGAATCCTCATACCAAAATCGGAAGCAGAGCTGCTTTCATTCCTGCCTCTTCTCGACCCCGCAATCAAAAATCCGGATGCGTGGATCGAATGTATTGATGAGGTCGGGAGCCTGAGGCGGTTCCGGTTTGTGTACTACAACAACAAACTGCATGACCCAAAAGGGACGCGAAACGAGTATCGCATCACTTACATGACTCGCTATTTCCGGGAAATGTTTGCGAGCGAGGGCGATACCTTTGAAATCTCCCGGATAGACGGGAAGGCCCGCTACGCCATCAGGGTCATACACCTGTTGGCAGATTCTACCGAGCCGAAAGAACCAGATTCAGTATTCCGGATCAAGATATCTTCGGGGTGGCGGCGGGTTCACTGAAAGATTTGAGTTTCATTAGTGTGGACGATTTAATCCGGAGATCTTTACTCTGGGAACTTCATTTTCGTCGTGATAGCCGTTAGCTCTTGCTCTTTCAAGACTCCCGAGAGCTGCAAGGCACTGTTTTTCAGTGGGCAGACGTCCGGGTATTGTCGCGCATACCTTTAGGATTCCGTCATCTTTTGGGGCGAAATTCATATTTGCGTTACCCCAAGCGCGAAGCCGCGCCCAATAATCTCCTCCCAATGAGACCACTTTTGACTGCGCCTCGATACCAGATACTATTGCGGAATCTCTGCGTCCATCTCGCTCTACAGCCTTAGCTTCTTCGGGCTTCACTAGACTGTGAATGAATAAAGTTCCATATTCGATTTTCTTGCATCTCAAATTTTCCCAACATGCCTGTTTCTTAGCCCATTCAGATATGTTTTTGATGTTTAAGATTGGCTGGGAGAGTATTTTTGCGGCCTCCTCAGCGGATTTTAAAAGTGCGCACTCAAGTTCGTCAGGAACTGATTGCAGCCTCCACACATCATCAAGGTCGATCAGAAGGTTCATTTCTTCAACATCTGCTACAAGCTTAGCGATCGCATAGGTGACGATATTTGCGCGATACCCCCCCGGATACCATTCCTGCCTTGGAACAACTTTTTCCAGATGTCGGAATACAATTAACTTGGCAATGAGACGGCGATACCAAGTCTCATCAAAACGAGCATCTTTCTTTGCCCACAGGCCACCGATCTCCTTTGAGAACTCACCAAAGTTCTTTTGCGCGCCCTTGCTGACAGTATCCGGCCTGCAACGAAACGAAAACTCAGCCTTGGCAAGATCTGTCTTTGCGAAGAAATGTGCCTTAGGAAACTCCATGTCAAACCTGCGTCGTTCTGCATCCGATCGCTTGGCACGCTCAACAAGGTATTGACCGCGAGCGCGTTCATAGAACCATTTCGTTTCGCGGTTGGTTCCCTCAGCAGCTGGCGCGAGTATGCGGCGGGAATACTCTTCGATTCGGACGTGGAAGGGATTATTTGAAAAGAAATCCGCAACACTTACTTTGTTTTGGCTATTCGCGTACTCGGAGATTTTTGGAACGACCTCATCTGATCGCTTTGGCGGAACTACTGTGAGCTTCATTTGGACATGAACATTTGCGAGGCTTTCAGGCGATGAGCGCTTCGCCGCATGGATCGACGCAGTTGTCTGTCCCCCATTCACAATCTGGAGGTTGCTTGCTGAAACGATCCTAAGGCCCTCAGGTGAGGGTTCTGTTTCGACCCTATCTGCAGTCGCGGACACTCCATTGTTGTATGAAAAGAACATGGTGGGCTCGTTCTTGATGGTGTCCCTGATGCCTTGGTTTACCTTGCCCTTTGCTTGGAGAAAGCTCCTGACATTAGACTCAAGTAGCCGAGCGCCCCATTTGTCGTAGATTTCTGCCAATTGGTGGCCCGGGATCACCATAAGATAGCTCTCAAGCTCTCCACAAAGCATAGAAGCGGCCAAGGCTGGGATGGCACCACCATAGTTGTGGCGAAAATCGATTACCAAATCCTCCCGAGCTTGGGCGGAGGTCTCGTAACGATGGAAGCGGGACAGGTCCCAAATGTTATATGTGACTGGGATATTGTCGATTTGCCCAGCCGAAACGGCATCAGTCCGCGCTCTGTAGATGGCATTTGTGATCAGAAGTAGTTTTATCTTTGACAATGAACTCCATGTGGCGGCAATTGTATCCGCAAGACCAGCCCCCGAACTGCCTTCCTGAAGCTTCGAACGGAATTCTGCCTGGCGAGCGAATATTAGAAAGTTTGCTAAGCGACCAAACATGCGCTTTGCATCTGGCGCATTGATCGTGACCGGTCTGCTTTCCTCATGAAAATCGCAGATTATGACGCTCAACACGCCATCTGAATCCAGTGGATTTCCTCCACTGCCATCAATCCTGATGTTCTTGTTACTAATCACTCCCTCGAAGGATGCACGGTCAGCTGTCTCTATTTCACCGGCTGCCTCCAAACGTGCAGCCATGTGCTCGAAGAATGCATCGTCAATACTAATTCCACTATCTGCTGCGTCCTGAATAACTTCGTCCCGAAGTTCCAGATTGAAATCCCCGAATTCATCCAAAGATTTCTGACCTTCCTTGACCGTCTCAACTGGTAGTTGCCCATTTTCGACCGTGAGCTCGCCGTCAGTTACATCCGTAAACTCGTATAGCATGAATACCCCTTAATAGTTATTTCAAGCGTTCTTTCAATTTACGGATCAAGCAATGAAATGGTTTAATACAACAGGACACTTCTAGATAATGTAGTCACAAGATACCCGCCCAAAGGGCGATACATCTAATTTATACGGCGGCAAGGAAAGAAGAAGTGCTTTTGGCGTATCTTGTAGCAATGCCACGCCACCTTTTGAGATGAAGAAAAGCATTTTCGACAAGATGCCTAAGTTTATACAGCGCTTTATCATAATGTCTTTGCGTCTTCCGGTTCTTCTTTGGAGGAATAACAACTTCCATACCTGTTTTTCCGCCTGTTCAATAATGGCATTACTGTCATAGCCACGATCTGCCAGTAGATGATCTGCATCAATTCCTTCGATCAGGCGGCCAACTTGCGTGTAATCAGCAGTGGTACCTTGTGTAACAAGGATTCTGACCGGCATACCATGCGCATCCACGGCCAGATGTGTCCTGGTGTTGAGCCCCCTTTTGTCCGATTCATATCCTGATTACCACCTCTGGCCCCGCTGGCATGTGGGTGAACCTTGCAGTGACTGGCATCAATCATCAGCCATTCATAATCCGGATCATCAATCAGGATTTCCAGCAATTTTTCCCAGATACCCTTGTCACGCCAGCGAATAAAGCGGCGGTGGGTATTACTCCAACCCCCGTAGTCCGGCGGCAAATCCCTCCATGGGGCTCCTGTTCGTATAATCCAGAAAACAGCATTGATAAACTGACGATTATCTGTGGCTATCCCTCCCCATGCCCCTTCTCTGCCTGGTAAATGCTCCTCAAGTAGCGACCATACCTTATCTGAAATATCATACCTGCGATGTGGTTGTGTCATGCGAACCCCTTTTAATTTCTTAAAAGGATCTCATATTTCTTATCTCAAGACTACGCTTCTAGAGGCAAATTTATAATGTCATTAGAGGTGAACATGAATGCACAAACAAAACGATTGATTCCGAAATACACGCTAGAATTTAAGAAAGATGCAGCGAGATTAGTTAATGAGGAGGGCTATACCCATCAGCAAGCGGCGGATCATCTGGGTATTTCCTTAAGCGCGATTGGGCGTTGGTCTAGGGCAGAGCGAAGTCCTGCAAGGTCATCATCAAAGAAAAAATCAATTTTAAACCTGACGGATCAAACTGAATTGATTCGGTTGCGCCGGGAAAATGAACAGTTACGCATGGATCAAGAAACCTGGAGATGCTGATAAGATTAGGGAAAAAGAAGTGCTTGAGACCAAGGCGCGCCAGATTTTTAATGAAAATAAGCAAATCTATGGCTATCGGCGGCTATCTGATGCGTTAGGCAAAGTTGGCATAAAGTCGGGGTATTACCAAGTTCGCCACTTAATGACTCGGCTGGGGTTGAAAGCGCGATATCCCAAGCGCTTTAAAGTGACGACTAACAGCAACCATAACGAGGCGATTTCAGCTAATAGCCTTGACCGGCAATTTGATGCCGTTACTCCTAATCAAGTTTGGACAACGGATATCACGTATGTTTGGACGCTGGAAGGCTGGCTCTATGTTGCGATAGTCATTGATTTGTTTTCCAGACAAGTCGTGGGATGGGCTATTGCAGACTACATGCGAACAACATTGTGTTTGAATGCGCTACAAATGGCCTTTTGGCGCAGAAAACCGGAGCCTGGCTTGCTCCATCACTCGGATCGGGGGAGCCAATATGCAAGCCATGAATACCGTGAACATTTGTCTATCATACAAATGGAACAGAGCATGAGCCGAAAAGGAAATTGTTGGCGTCTTCGGGAAAGACTATCCGCCATCGATTAAATCGAGGAGGTGATCGATCTGCAAACAATGCGCTATGGACTATCGCGATGGTACGCATGCGCAGTGAGCCGAGAACTCAAACCTATGTGACACGACGTATAGCTCAAGGGATGTCAAATAAGGAAATTCAGCGTTGTCTGAAACGGTACATTATTCGTGAACTGTATCCGCTTATTCTCGCAGATTTGTCAGATGCGGCCACAATTACTTGACATAGGAGCGTCAATTCTCCGACAGAACGGTTCTTTCGTAGTCTTAAATATGAACAATTGAATTACGAAAAATTCAGAACCAAGGAAGAAGCAAAGCTGAGTATTATTGATTATTTGGCTTTCTACAACGGAAAACGTACACACTCAAAATTAGGCTACGAATCGCCGTTAGAATTTGAACGTATATTTCATAGAAAGGCTGCTTAAAAAAGTGTCCGGTTTTACTTGATCATTACACAATTTCATTTACTCTTGTTCCCTTGAATTTCCAAGGGATGACAATTCATGCTAATCAGCCAATTAGCAATCGTCTCTACTATTTCATCAAGTGATTTTCTATTGCTTCCTTTGAGGGAACACTCCCTTATGGTTGCGGTGCGCCAACCTAGCCCTGCGAGTTTAGCTTCGTTGGACAAGTCTCTGATATGGTTTTGCGTCAGTTTGGCTTTCCAAAATTCACGGTTTGATGCAGGCCACTTAAATAGTTCGCAACTATGTTGATGCCAAAAACAACCATGTACGAATATTGCAGCCCTATATTTTTTCAGTACCAAATCAGGTTTTCCTGGAAGACCTGAATAATTTAAACGATAACGAAAGCCACGTCCATGTAGTGCGGACCGAATTTTCAATTCTGGCTTTGTGTTTGTTGATCGTATCGCTCGCATATTCTTTGAGCGCACAGCAGGACTGTGTACGTCAGTCATGTCACTTTTTCTTCTTCAGAAGAATGGCTTCCTTGATTCTTGGTTTCATCAGTTTTGCAACGGCTGAAAAAACAGGCACAGCAACGGAGTTGCCAAATTGTTTATATGCTTGCATGTCTGAAACCGGGATCTTGAAAGTTGATTTCCCGGGTTCTTCATACCCCATTAGCCTTGAACATTCTAGGGGGGTGAGGCGTCGAGGTCTGTTTTTTTGGTTTGCTAAGCTATAGAAATCTCTATTTGGGTTAAAACCACGATCAATCAGAATCTCAGAACCATCTTTGTAATATCTTGCTGAAAGAGTTCGGGTTACATGGTTTTCAGTCACTAAGCCGTAGCCGAAACCGTTACCTTTTGCTTTGTGCTTGATTGCATAGTTAAACAAATATTCCCAAAGTTTCGGAGTGAGTATGTATTTTTCATCAACTGTTTTTTCAAGAATATCACCCAATACAGGCTTCTTTTTCGGGTAGTACTTACTTATGCCTTTAAGGGAAAAGCCATCGTGCACTTTGAGGTCACGCTTAAAACCTACCAAAACGATCCGCTCTCTGTGTTGAGGTAAAAAATGTTGGGCATCAATAATTTTTGGATCGGCTGGTCCTTTTGCATCAGCGTCAGCAACCCAATAACCTAATTCGTTCAAAGTCTCCATAATAACTTTGAATGTTTTTCCCTTATCATGGCTCTTTAGGTTCTTAACATTTTCTAATAGGAAAGCTGCAGGCCTTTTAACTTCCAGAATACGAGCCACATCAAAGAAGAGAGTACCTTGGGTTTCGCATTCAAACCCATGAGCGCGGCCTAGAGCATTTTTCTTGGATACCCCTGCTATAGAAAAGGGTTGGCATGGAAAGCCTGCTAATAAGATATCATGGTCTGGAACGAGTTTGTGAATGTTTGCCGCCACATCTTTTGCAGAAATACCTTCTTGGTCACTCAGAGTAACTTTGCGGATATCGTCATTAAATTTATGATTCTCCGGATCTGCAAAGTAATTGCCCTTGTATGTTCTGATAGCATACTTGTTCCATTCACTAGTAAAAACACATCTGCCACCAGCAAGTTCAAATCCTCTCCTTATGCCGCCAATTCCTGCAAATAGGTCGATGAAGTCGAATTCATAGTCGGGATGATTGCGGGGCGGGGACGGTGCGAGTTTGCGCAAAGCTTCATACTCACGGTGGCTGAGTCTTGGCGAAGCTTTTCCCTTTAGCCAGCGGTTGACAGTTTCCCTGCACCATTGACCCGGTGAGACTTTGTTCAAATACTCACCAAGGTATTTCTGATCATAAATTTCTGCGAGACTTTTAATGAGATCCAAGTCTTCGTGTTCAGCTTTCATGTGATTATATCGCAGGGTCAAATGTGTGACTAATTGTCACTCATTTGACCCAGTAAGTCGAGGCTCAGGTGTCTCATAACCAGCATCACCCCCTGTATTTTTAATGGCCTCTGCACTACTCAGCGAGTACAATACTCACTGAGTATATGCATTGGAGTTGGAACAAAAATGGCCAAGCAAGCCCAACAGGATTTTTTGCGTGATGCGATGCGGCAACTGAACATGACCCGACAGAATTTCGCTGACCGTATCGGAACAAGCAAACGCGCACTCGATAATTGGCTGCTCCCCACCGACTCCAAGGGGTTTCGTCCGATGCCGGAAACTGTATGGATGTTGATCCGGGAAATTTTTCGGTGAAGATCTGGATAAATGCCAGATTGGTAGAAATGCTTGAACCACTCACCGCAACACACAAAGGAGCAATGAAATGGCTGCGACCACACCAACATTAGAAGGGCGTTGTTGAATAAATCAAAATGAGCCAAATGGCTCCGTTCTGCCGTTAATTGTTAGAGTTTTACGGACACCGGCATGCCTAGATTGGCCATTCTGTTGAGTGCAGACGCACTAATCCACG
>Ga0154020_10000517_pt1 | contig 47230 bp, 34 predicted proteins | sample Klosneuvirus_201_FD_109709 | JGI IMG/M metagenome (GOLD analysis project Ga0154020, IMG submission 109709) | Active sludge microbial communities from wastewater, Klosterneuburg, Austria - Klosneuvirus_20160825_MG | ecosystem: Engineered > WWTP > Aerobic digester > Activated sludge | place... | reverse complement strand
GATGCACCCGTTACCATGTTGCGGGTGTACTGAATATGACCAGGCGTATCGGCAATAATAAACTTGCGTTTAGGCGTAGCAAAATAGCGATAGGCAACATCAATGGTAATGCCTTGTTCGCGCTCTGATTTTAATCCATCGGTTAGCAACGACAGATCAACGTAGTCAAAACCTTTTTTCGAACTCGAAGCAGTTACGGCTTCCAGTTGATCTTCAAAGATTGATTTGCTGTCGAATAATAGTCGGCCGATCAATGTGCTTTTCCCATCATCCACACTGCCGGCTGTTGTAAAACGTAATAGTTGGTTCATAATTAGTTTCAGTTTACCTGTAAGCCAGTTACCAGTTTGTTGGATTCAAAATTGAAATAGAGCAGCAAGTATCCAAAGTTAATTCATGGACTCTTCCACCCACTGAGTGAATTTATTTATTCGTTTGCTCAATATATCATATTCACTTTTAAAGTTGCTCCTACTTTTCACTACCTGTAAATGATTCACGGAAATCTGGCGACTCGTAACTAGTTAAAAATATCCCGACTTCTTTCTGTCCTCCATGGCGGTTTCGCCACGCTTATCATCTGCGCGTGTTCCGCGTTCAGTCTTTCGGGAAGCAGCTACTTCTTCAATTATTTTCTCCATGGTATCCGCTTCAGATTCAACAGCACCGGTTATGGGCATATCGCCACAGGTACGGAAGCGAACAGTCATCTCAATCGGTTTTTCATTTGGCTTCAACGGAAGCCAGGGCGATGTGGAGAGAATTGTTCCATCGCGAACAACAACTTCGCGCTTGTGTGAATAATAAAGTTTTGGGATGAAGATATTTTCAGCATGCAGATATTGCCACACATCCATTTCGGTCCAGTTCGAAATCGGAAACACCCGGAAATGTTCACCTTGCTGTTTGCGTCCGTTAAAAATATTCCAAAGTTCGGGGCGTTGATTTTTAGGATCCCATTGTCCAAACTCATTACGGTGTGAAAAGAATCGTTCTTTGGCACGCGCTTTTTCTTCATCTCTGCGAGCGCCTCCCATGGCAGCATCAAACTTATTTGCTTCAATGGTATCCAATAAGGTAACGGTTTGCAAAGCATTTCTACTTGCGTTAACACCTACTTCTTCTTTTACCCGTCCCTGATCAATACTTTCTTGTACAGAGCCAACGACTAATCGCACACCCAATTCATTAATCAGCCAGTCGCGATATTCCATTGTTTCCGGAAAGTTATGGCCGGTATCGATGTGCACAAAAGGAAAGGGAATTCGGGCTGGATAAAATGCTTTACGAGAAAGGTAGGCCAGTACAATAGAATCTTTACCACCTGAAAACAGCAGAGCAGGCTTTTCAAACTGAGCCACCACTTCACGAATTACATAGATAGCTTCTGACTCGAGTTCTTTTAAATGACTTAAATAATAATGATTCATCAGATTAGAAATCTTTGGGAGTAAAAATCAGTTACAAATTTAGTGATTCGTTTAGATTTTAAGCGAGTGTTTAAAGGCGCGATGCATTCGATTGCATGGTTTCATTGATTTGGCTTATGATACTTTTGTTAATTCCATTAGCTTAGATTCTCAATTACTTTCAATCACTATGAATACTAAATTACTGGGTCAATCGGGTTTGCGCGTTTCTGAGCTTTGTTTGGGTACTATGGGCTTTGGTACCGAATGGAAATGGGGTTGCGATAAAGAAGGAAGTAAACAGATCTTTGACACCTATGCGAATGCGGGTGGTAATTTTATTGATACGGCTAATCGTTATACGGAAGGGACTTCAGAAAAATTTGTTGGTGACTTTATTGCAAAAGACCGCGATCATTTTGTGGTAGCCACTAAGTATTCGCTTCGCGATAGAACAGGCGATCTCAACTATGCAGGTAATCATCGTAAGAATCTGATGCGAAGTGTGAAAGAAAGTTTGTGGCGGCTTAACACCGATTACATCGACTTACTTTGGGTGCATGCGTGGGATAGCTGGACTCCAACAGAGGAGATTATAAAAGGATTGGAAGATCTGATTACGCGAGGTATAGTGCATTACATTGGAATCAGCGACACGCCCGCGTGGGTTGTGAGTCAGGCGAATACGATGGCACAGTTACGGGGTTGGAATCAATTCGTTGGGTTGCAGATAGAGTATAGTCTTATTCAGCGAACGGTGGAGGCAGAATTGATGCCGATGGCCAAAGCGTTTGGTATGACGGTTACTCCGTGGGCTCCCCTTGCCGGTGGAGCGCTAACAGGAAAATATTTGAAAGGGGATAAAGGAAGGTTGTCTGAGAAGAGCAGCCGTTTAGGTGTGCGTGAAGTTGAGATCGCAAAAACGGTTGTAGCGGTTGCAAGCGAATTGGGGGTAAGTCCCGCTCAGGTAGCTATTAACTGGACGCGGCAAAATAAGAATCAATCAGTTATTCCAATTGTTGGTGCTACGAAAGCAAATCAGTTAGAAGACGTGTTAGGATGCCTCACGTTTGAGATTCCCGGGCAGGCTATGCAAAAACTAAATGATGCTTCGCACATTGAGTTGCCTTTTCCGCAAAAGTTTTTAGCGGAAGGAGGCGTTCTTGATGTGCTCTATGGTGGCGTTAAAGATTCGATGAAGGACAGCCGGTATTAATTCCTCATCCAGGGTAACTGATTAAAAAAACTTTATCATGCAGACAAAAACAATTCAGGTAAATGATATTCAGATAAGTTACCTGGATGAAGGTATCATTAGCGGCCTTCCGATAATCTTTATCCATGGATTTCCATTTAATAAGTGGATGTGGGAGGCTCAATGGACGGAATTTGAAAACGAGCATCGATGTATTGCCTATGATGTGCGTGGACATGGAGATACGCAAGTCGGAGAAATCAATTTTAGTATTGCCCTGTTTGCAGAAGATTTGATTGCCTTTATGGATGTGCTTCAGATTGAGAAGGCTGTGATTGTTGGTTTATCGATGGGCGGCTACATTGCCATGAACGCCATTCAAAAACATTCGCACCGTTTTGCCGGGTTGGTGCTTTGCGATACACAGTGTGTTGCTGATACGGTAGAAGGGATGGACAAAAGAAAAAAGACAATTGCATTTATTCAGCGCAATGGACTTGAAGTTTATGCGGAAGAATCTTTAAAGAATCTTTTTGCACCAGCTTCCTTTGAAGCAAAACCGAAAGAAGTTTCATTTATTCATAAAACAATTTTAAATACACCTGCCTCGACCATTTGTTATACACTACAAGCATTAGCCGACCGAAACGAAACCTGTGGGTTGCTTCCGCAGATAAATTTTCCCGTATTGATTTTAGTTGGCGTTGAGGATAAAATAACTTCACCGGAAGCTGCCCGGAAAATGCAGGGATTAACTAAAGGAAGTGAGCTTGTTATTATTCCGGAAGCGGGTCACTTGAGTAATCTTGAGAATCCGACTCAGTTTAATTTCCATATGAAGGAGTTTCTAAAAAAATTGAACCATTAAGATGATTAAGGTATTATTCTTCATTTCTCAATGATCTTAACGGTAAAAGGATAATGCTAGAAGTTTGCCTTTTTATACTCACGCATCATCTCACCAAAACTTTGCTTCTTGCTAAAGGCTGTTAAGCAAACCACAATACGTTTGGTTTTTGTTTGCATGGTTTTAGCACTTTCAATCCACTTGCTATAATAATTTTGATGCGATTTTGGTAAGGATGTAAAGAAGCTCATCGCTATAGGATCTTCCTTCAAGCATTTCGTTAAGTCAGCAGAGATTTCAAGTTTACGACTGTCAACTTCCATCGTCACTTTTATCTTATCACCTAATTTTTTTCCGGTGGCTTTGCGCAGGGCTGCGTTGAAAGGTAAAATAAATTTCCCATCACCCATTGGCAGCAAAGCAGTTTTTTGGAACGCATGAGAATCGATTGTGCCTTTAATCCGAAAAGATACTTTACAATTGGGGTTAAGTTGATTGGCTTGCTTGGCAGAAATTTCTAAATAAGTCCAGCCGGTTTTTTCACCTTGTTTATCAAATTTGTGAAGTGTTGTCGTAAACTGAATCATGCTAATTCTACATTCAATAGGGTGATGGGCTAACACTCGTCCAACCGCCATCAACAATTAAGGTTTGGCCAGTAATATGCCCCGCTTCCGCAGAAACAAGAAAAAGTGCTGTGCTGGCGATATCCTGAATAGAGGCCGGTTTGCCAATGGGCGTAATGCGCGCCCATGTTTTTTCATAGTCGGGATCACTTTTGGTTCGTTCGGTGCTGGTGGCGCCAGGTGCAATAGCATTGACTGTTATTTTATAAGGAGAAAGTTCGAGTACAAGATTTTTGGCCAACATTTCAAGCGCGGCTTTACTCATACTATACGCAGCCAGATTTTTATGTGCCTGATGCCCCGTGACAGACGACATAAATAAAATGCGTCCTCCTGTACCTTGTTCCTTCATTTGTCGGGCAGCCCGTTGTGCTAAAAAGAAACTGCCTCCCAGATTAAGGTTCATTACCTGGTAAAAGTCTTCCGGTTTATATTCTAAAAAATCACCAAAGAGGGTAATGCCGGCATTGGCTATTACAATATCAACACTTCCAAAATTGCTTACCGCTGTGTCTATTAATGTTTGAATAAAGGCAACATCAGAACAGTCACCGACAACCGGAATGCAGTTTCCTTTTTCTTTTTGGATGGAACGAGCGCCTTCTTCTGCGAGGGATAGCTCGATGTCATTCAAAATCACATTTACTCCTTGAACAGCAAGTTGCTTACAGATTTCCAAGCCAATGCCTTGACCTGCTCCGGTGACAATGGCAGTTTTATTTTTGAAAGTATTCATAATTTACTATTTACGAATGGCGAAGCACGAGCTAGTAAGTTACGATATTCAAATTCGTCAATCGTCATTCTAAATTCGTAATTCCTAATGCGAGTCTCTCGAAACCTCACTGCCCGAGCCTCCTGCTAAGAAATCCAAATCAGCTCCGTGGCTGGCTTGCTGCACATGTTCCTGATATAACTTCACATAGCCGCGATCATATTTTTTGTGAATCGGTTTCCAGCTCTTCTTTCTTTTTTCAAGTTCGGAATCGGAAACGTCAAGAATTAGTGAGCGCTTAGCAACGTCAAGATGAATTATGTCTCCAGTCTCTATCACAGCAAAATTTCCACCTAAGGCAGCTTCAGGCGAGGCATGAAGAATCACCGTTCCGAATCCGGTCCCACTCATACGACCATCTGAAATACGTACCATGTCGGTAATTCCTTTTGCCAATAGTTTTTTAGGGAGTGCCATGTTGCCTACTTCGGGCATGCCCGGATAACCAATCGGACCGACATTTTTTAAAACTAGAATATTGTTTTCATCTACATCTAAATCGTCTTGATCAATTCGGTTTTTGTAATCATCGATGTCATTAAATACAAGAGCTTTGCCTGAGTGTTTTAATAAATGAGGACTTGCAGCCGAGGGTTTTATGACAGCTCCATTTTCACTCAGATTTCCCTTTAAAATGGCAACTCCTGAAAGCGGATTAAAAGGTTCTTTAAGTGAAGCAACCACATCTCTATTGTAACATTCCGCTACCTCGTAATTTTCCTTTATGGTTTTCCCGTTTACGGTGATGGCATTTTGATGAAGGACTTGATCGAGTTCTTTCATTACCACTGGCAGACCACCTGCGTAGTAAAGATCTTCCATAAAATATTTTCCTGAGGGTTGCAGATTGGCTATAAAGGGAATGCTTGCAGAGAGTTTATCAAAATCATCTAACTGAAGCGGTACTCCGATTCTTCCGGCAATAGCCAACAAGTGGATAATAAAATTTGTAGAGCCACCAATCGCAGCGTTGGTGATGATGGCATTTTCAAATGCCTCGCGAGTTAAAATATCCGTTAAGCAAAGATTTTCTTTTACCATTTCAACAATGCGAATGCCCGACATCTGCGCCAGTACTTTTCGCCTCGAATCGGCAGCAGGGATGGCCGCATTCCCCGGAAGGGAGAGGCCGAGTGACTCTACCATACAAGCCATGGTTGAAGCAGTCCCCATAACCGCACAATGCCCTTGACTGCGACACATACATTCTTCAGCCACGGTCAACTGTTCCTGACTCATCTGGCCACTACGTACCGCATCATTAAAACGCCACACATCGCTGGTGCTAATGTCGCGACCCTGATATTTACCAGTAAGCATAGGCCCGCCAGAAACAACTAAGGTTGGTATGTTTACACTACACGCACCCATAACCAAAGAAGGAGTAGTTTTATCACAACCGCAGAGTAACACAACGCCATCCATCGGGTTGGCCCGTATAGATTCTTCCACATCCATGCTGGCAAGATTGCGATACAGCATGGCGGTTGGTTTTATAAGCGTTTCGCCCAGCGACATAACGGGAAACTCCACAGGAAATCCACCGGCTTCTGAAATGCCGCGTTTTACCGATTCGGCTAACTCCCGAAAGTGCGCATTGCATGGCGTTAACTCCGACCACGTGTTACAGATACCAATTACTGGCTTGCCGCGAAACTCATAATCAGGAAAACCCTGGTTCTTCATCCAGGCGCGGTAGATGAATCCATCTTTTCCAGTTTTACCAAACCATCCCTGACTGCGAAGTTTTTCCTTCATGGCATGCTATCATTAGATTTATAAAGATCGTTAAAATCTTTTTATCTGGTCGTGACGAAAACATAAATTGAAATTAGATTGATTTCATCAATTCACTTCGGTATTCACTTAAGATGCGTGCTTTGGATAAAAATCCTTGGTAAATTTTGTCTTTCACAACGGGTAAATTCCATTGCCTCGTTTCATCAAACTTTTTGAGAATATCGTGAAGGGTATCATCAAGATCAACTGCGTGCGCAGGAACCATCAAATCTTTCACCAGTGTGGTATCGTATATTTTTGTATCGAAGATCAGTTCTCTGATGTTGTCAAGATGAACCACACCAACCAGTTCGTTACTCTTATTTACGACTGGGAAAGTATTTCGTTTAGAGATAGAAATTACCCGCACCAGTAATCGCAACGTATCATCGGGCCGCACACTCGAAAAATTATTTTCCAGAAGGGCCTTCAGGAATAATTTACTCAAGAGATATTGATCACGGTCGTCTACGTTTACATTTAATAGCCGCGAAAGTTTTCTGCCTTCCATAGAAAGGGGTTCAAAGTATCGGGCCACCGTAACACTTAGTGCCGCCACGATCATCAAGGGAATAATAAGGGCATACCCTCCGGTAAGTTCTGCGATGAGGAATATGGCGCACAAGGGAGCATAAAAAACACCACTAAGAATTCCTGCCATGGCTACGAGCGTAAAATTCGTTTCTGGAATAGAGGCTAGCCCGGTTAGGTTAACAAGTCGTGCAAACGTAAAACCCAGGTAAGCGCCTACAAATAAAGAAGGCCCAAAATTACCGCCATTGCCACCACTACCTAGCGTAATAGCAGCCGCGATCACTTTAACCAACGCAAGCAAGCCCAAAAAAATCAAAAGAGTGTAATCGTTTTGAAGAAACTGACTGAGTAAACTTGTTTTTGTTATTTCTGAGGTTTGTAGGTTAGCAAGCAACTTGATACTTTCATATCCCTCACCAAATAAAGGCGGGAAAAAAATAAATAGAATAGAAAGTAACACGCCCCCCACAATAATTTTTTTGCCCGGGCTACTTATTTTCGAAAACTGTTCTTCAATGTGTTCAGATGCTTTTGCGTAATAGAGCGAAACGAAACCAGCCAATAATCCCAAGGCAATGTAAAAGGGTACGTTGTGGTAGTTGAAGGGTTCTTGTAAAGAGAAGGAGAGAATGATTCCTTCAGCCAAAATTATTTTTGATAACAAGGCACCCGATGCCGCGGCAATAATAATAGGTATAAATGCTGCTGCGGTAACATCGGTTAGTAAAACCTCTATAGCAAATAATACTCCGGCTACCGGAGAGTTAAAGGCTGCGGCAATTCCTGCAGCGGCACCACAGGCTAACAATACCGTACGATCTTTATACGAGAGATGAAAGAAATTTCCATAATTGGAACCTACGGCTGCCCCTGTGCTTACCATGGGAGACTCGAGTCCTACCGAACCACCAAAGCCAACAGTGAGGGCACTGGTAACTATGTGCGAGTAGATATTTTTGCTAGGAAGTTTACTGGACTGGCGCGCAATGACGTACCCAATCTCTGCGCTTCCTCTTTTAAGTTTTTCCTTTAACACAAAATGGACGTACGCTACGGTAAGCCCAATCCCTACAAAGGGGAAGAAAGTAAAGAGAAAAAAATGTTGATAGTTAGTAGACGAGTAAGTTACCCACTCACCTATGCGATGCACGCAAAATTTTAAAATAATACCTGCCAGTGATGAAAAGATGCCAACAACGATACACGAGAGAATGAAAAACTGATGAGGCGAAAGTTTATTCTTAGCGAAGAAAATTATTTGCTTGGATAAACGACTAGCTATTTTGAGCATTCTATGGGTGGATCCGTACTATTTCAAGATTACAATATTACTCACCTATCGGGAAATTCCCCGTAAAATTCGATGAAAGGAATTATTTTGTTTGTAATGTTGTATCTACCATTATTGACAATGTAATTAATGGCTCTAGAAGAAGATATTAAGCAGGAGAAATTTAGCAGCGAATATCATAAGGCATCTATCAATCTGTTATATACGGGAAGTTGGCTTTATAACATTAATGCGGGCTACTTAAAACAGTTTGGCGTTACCCCTGAGCAGTTTAATGTACTCAGAATTTTACGAGGTAGTTTTCCCAAACCTATGATGTTGGTCGGGATCACTTCACGTATGATTGACAAAAGCAGTAACTGTACCCGATTAGTTGAAAAGCTAAGGCAGAAGGGTTTGGTAAATCGTGAGACCTGCGAAAAAAATCGCAGGCAGGTCGACATTTCGATTACCGACAAAGGTCAGAGCCTTTTAAAAAAGGTAGATAGCAATCAGCAAACCTGGATGGAGACAATGACAAAACTATCGAAGGCTGAAGCCAAAGAATTGAATCGGATTCTGGATAAGCTGAGAGGTTAATATTGCCGACTACATTTTCAAGCCGAAAAGCGAGATAAAAAGTAACCATCACAATCCCTTAATGGATTGTAAGGCAGCCTCCGCGGCATACCGCACATCGTTGTTGCGCGATGCAGCCAATACACGCTGTATCGATTTCTCAGCAGGTGCAGCATCCTTTCCAATTTTACCAAGTAGGGTGATCAATTGAAATTGAAGACCACCACTTTGCTCAGTCGTTTTGTCAAGCGCAGCGATCAAGGGCTGTACGGCCGGCTTCCCAATTTTTACTAAAGCTTCTTTGGCTGCTTCTGTGTCGTTGCCATAATGCGGTAGCACCGAAATCATATAGTCTATGGCTTTGAGGCTATTGGTTTTGCAGTTGCCTAATACTTCAATCGCTAAGGTTTGCATGGAAGTCATGGTACTGCGATCGTCCAGACTGCGCTTGCTGAACAACGCTATTAAGGTGCTTTCAATTTTCTTTGGCTGTGCGTCCATCAACGCAAGCAACTTCATCACGCGAAGTTGTTCTGTTAAGTCATTGCCTTTCAAAATTGCATCGGCCTGATCTAGCGTTGGGATTACACTGGCAATAGGAATACCATACTTCACACAAAAATTAATACGATCTTCTTTTTGACTCGGGTAGGGAGTTAACATAGCATAACCCGAAAATTTATCACGGCATTGTTTGGTAAGCGTGATGAGATCTGCTTCCGGGTATTCTTTTCTAATCTTTTCATTATTAGATTCGGAAGAAGTTAGTTTAAACTTCCAGACAAAGTCAAAAAGTTGCTCGTGTGCTTTCGGATAGTCATTTGCATTAACAAACGAAGCCAGCCAACCCATTAAAACTTTTTTTCGTGCAGGGTCTTGTTCATCAGCATACATAGAAGTGAGCTCACCAAACAATGTGCCTTTCAGTTTATCATCTGTTGTTAACTTCGCTGAATACGTTTCATACACATATTGGCGTAGCAGTTGATTACTCTTTAAGCCCTCCATCATTTCGACAAAAGCATTTTCGTACGTAATGGGTCGCGGTAAACCGAGCTTACTTTCACTTGCCAGTTTAAAATAAGCGACTATACGTTGCTTCTGTTCAGCTTCAGCATTGGTTGGTTTAGCCAGCAGATAGTTAATATAATTTGAGATTGAATAATTACCCACATGCGCCAAGGCGTTGAAACTGGATTTCCATTCGGCCTCATCCACCACTCCATCGGCAGTCAGGTAGCGAACAATTTCATAGGCACGATCATCACCGGCCGGGTAGGCGATGGTATCAAGCGTGTGAAGTAAAAAGTTTTTATAGACAGGGGGATCAATTTTAAATCGCGTGAACGAATACATCACATCGTAATGCAGCTGGCCACACTGATTGTCGAACGGGGTTTTTATGGCTTCATTAACAACGGAGTTTATTTTCTCCTGTGCCGATAAATCATTGAGCCGTGGCCGAAACTCAGCTACGCGTTCTTTACAGATTTCTTCTTTCGATTTTGTAACTGTGTTTGCGGCAGCTCCAGTAAAAGTTATCTGTACCGAGTTGTTGTTTGGTTTAGCTGCAGATTCAGTATTGGAAATAGCCGGTTGCAGAAAGAGAGCTGTCATATTTTTATTCATCTTAATGCGCCCCACATAACTAACTGTAATTTCGCCAGAGGTTACATCAATCACACGCGCGCTTACTTCAATGTACGATTTCAATTTGGTGTAGGTGCCAGAAAGCAATGCATCAATAGGTGCCAACTGCCCGATCTTCAACGCAGCTGCGGGTTTCATTAAATCAGTAAGAATAAATTCATACTCTTTTAAAATTGCGTCCATGCGGGTGCGCTCAAATAGTTTTAACTTTTCCGGGTGACCGGAAAGCAATCCAATGATAGTTTCTGTAATGTATTCGCCAAAGGCTTGCGATTGTTGCGTGGAGGAGGCTGTGGCAGTAAACGGCACCACGGCCAGCTTTTGCGGAACCACGGCACTGGGAGCTGCAACAATTTTTTGAGTGAGTTCCTGCGTTATAGCCGGATAGCTTTTAGGCTTTTGCGCGTGCAGCGTAAATGAAACAACAAACAGGAGTAGAGCAAATGGAATTTTCATGACCGGGATAAAATGCGAGTTCAAGTTAACCATACGGGTTTATTATTCACCACCCCAACCGCCACAGTGTGGAATAATTTCAACATCAGGATAAGTCCGAATGGCAATTTCAGGCTGAGATTAAGGGAATCGCATCCGGCACCATTGGTGAACATGGGTAAACCATAAAACGATACAATTATGGGAACCGCCATGTTTATTATTATCGGCATACTGATGTGTCTTTCTGTTTTAGAAATACTACAATCTTCAAAAGAGCGAAAAGATGTATAGCGGTAGCTTTATTTCTTTCTCAATTCCTCGATTTCTTTTAAGATTTGCACCACTAACGCTTCCGTTACAAGTTTTCCTTTTTCAACGGTGGCCAGTGTCGCATCGCCCCAGGTTCCGCTGGGGGAGTACGTAGAATTTTTATTGTTTGGATCACGGGTAAGTCCGCGGCCGGTACTCGGGTTATAATCTTTTACAGCTAGTTTCATATTCACCGCTTCGGGCTTCATATACAAAATCATAGAAGTTTCAATTTCATCGGCATGGCTGCCACCTTCTTGTTTAGAAATTTTTTTCTCGAGTTCACTGATGCTGTTTAAATCCGTGAACTGCATTATAATACCTTCGGCTGCGAGCGTATCACGGGCTGGGTTAAGTGCCCGTACGGTACTGATGCCCGTATTTAGTATGTAAAACTTTTTAGGTCCGTAATGCGCCAGACTGCGACAAATGTCAACGACCAGATCGCGTGCGGTGCTTAAGCGTAAAGAAGTAGAGCCCGGATACTCGAGAAAGGATGGATAGAAATGATAGTTGATTATGGGTGCGATTACTACATTGGCTTCTTCCAAAACGCGCTGTTGAAAGTACTCGGCAAGGATCAAATCATTTTTCAATAGCAAATGTGGGCCATGCTCTTTTGCTTCTGCACCTAGTGGAATCACGATGATGGTTTCGGGGGTGAGAATTTTTTCTGCTTGCTGCCAGGTGAGGTCGCCCAGCATAACGCCACGTTGTGATTGTGCGAGGGATAGAATAGGTAATAGAAGAAAGCAGGCAAGGAGTTTCATTTGGTTGTTGGTTATTGAAATTAAAGATAGGTGTTTTGATTAACTCTTTGAACCCTATTGGGTCATTCTAGATAAGCTAGCGTTTAAAAATAAACGTTTAATAATTATTGAATCTCAATCTGAACTAGCCCAACCCAGAATCTTATTAACTCGCTGAATTGAGCTCCTACATGGCCGGAAGAGTCGGTATGTTTGAGTCTGCTGCTTGTGGGTGGGGGTAACAAGTGCGTAGGGTGGCGAGTAGAAATGCCGCCCAAATAATTCAGTACAATAATTTGATAATTCAAGCAATTTCAACCGAAAGCCTGTAACCTTTTTATCATAAAGGAGTCCTTATTAGAATAAGGCAGCATTTTGTTGTCAAAATTATCCAAAAACCTTAAGGTATGCTTCGAAATCTTTTGCTCACCGCCTGGCGTAGTCTTATCAAGAATAAATTTTTTTCGGCTCTTAATATCGTAGGGTTGGCCACTGGAATGGCAGTTTACTTCTTAATAACCCAATACGTGCGGTTCGAAAAAAGTTATGAAGCCTTTGTGCCCAATGCTGAAAATACATATCGCGTTACGCTGGAGACTTATCTGAACAACGAATTGGCATTTGCCAGTGCAGAAAATTATCCGGGCGTAGGACCAACTTTAAAGAATGAACTCCCCGAAGTAGTGAGTTATGCCCGGCTTTACAATCTTGGCTATAAAAACAATGTTATCATAACCAACGAGGAAGCTACACCCGATGCGATTGCTTTTAAGCATCGCAGGTTTTTATATGCCGACTCTGCATTTCTAAGCATGATGGGTTATCCGTTAGTGCGCGGTGATGAGGCCACAGCATTGGCTTCACCCAATACTGCCGTGATCTCCGAAACTTATGCGCGCATGTATTTTGGAACGGAAGATCCGATAGGAAAAATGCTTCGTCTTCAGGACGATGATTATAATAATGAATTGGTGAAAGTAACTGGTGTGTTTGAAGATGTGCCGGATAATACACACTTGAAGTTTGATGTATTGTTTTCATATAAAACATTGTTTGGTCGTTTGCCCGAGCGCGGTAACTGGGCCATTCAACGATATGATCAGGGTTGGAACCGAAAAGATATGTATGTGTTTGTTTCGCTGCGACCGGGTACAGATGCTAAAAGTGTAGAGGCCAAGTTTCCAACGATTATAGAAAAATATAACCCAGGGTTAAAAGAGAGAAACCAACGTGATGTCTTAAGCCTGCAACCTTTGAAATCAATTCATCTCACTTCGCAGTTGGCAGAAGAACCAGAGCCCAACGGAGATCAGCGCATCGTAAATTTCTTAGGAATCATAGGAATGTTTGTGTTGGTGATTGCGTGGTTTAATTACATAAACTTAAGCACAGCCAAGGCTATGGAGCGTGCCAAAGAAGTAGGCATTCGAAAAGTGATGGGTGCATTTAAAGGTCAGTTGATCAGTCAGTTTTTATCTGAAGCGGCAATTGTAAATTTCTTCTCGTTATTGTTGGCCGTGACTATTATGATTGCTGTGCTTCCGGTTTTTAATTCGTTGTCAGGCTTGTCACTGAATATTGTTGATTTGTTTTCGACCTGGTTCATTGGGTTAATGGGTGCTATTTGGATAGTGGGAAGTTTATTGTCGGGATTTTATCCGGCCCTTGTTCTTTCTTCTTTTAAACCAGTAGTTGTGCTGAAAGGAAAGATGAAGAACAGTCTGCGCGGCATCTTGTTGCGCAAGTCGTTGGTGGTGCTACAGTTTATGGCATCCGTGGCGTTGATTGCCGGAACGCTGATTATTTATCGCCAACTTAACTATATGATGAATCAGGATATTGGAATGAATATCGATCAGGTGTTGGTGGTGGAACGGCCGGGTATTTCACCACGCGATCGACAAGCCTTTAATTCATCGGTAGATGTTTTCAGAACTGAGTTAAAGCGGAATGGATCGATAACTGGAGTGGCATCTTCTGTTACTATTCCGGGTAAACAACGTGAATACAAAGCGGGTGTTAAAAAATATGGTGCTCCCGATGATCAATTGCTTGCCGTGCGATTCAATAGTATGGATTATGACTTTATAGATGTTTTTAAAATGAAACTGGTTGCAGGCCGCGGTTTCTCACCCGACTTTCCAAAAGATCAGGACACCTCAGTAGTGATTAGTGAGTCAGCTGCCAAACTTTTAGGATTTGTAAAACCCGAAGATGCGATTGGGCAAACGGTAGATGTTCCTGATTTTCAGTTTCGGCCTATCATTGTAGGCGTTGTAAATGATTATCATCAGGTATCGCTAAAGCGGGCTATGGATCCCACTATATTTTATTGTTCACCTTATTATGGTGAGTTTTATTCCATTCGCATTCAAACCAATAATCTTAATCAAACCCTCGATCACGTAAAAGCTTGTTGGGAAAAGGCGTTTCCCGGAAACCCAATCGATTATTTTTATCTGGATGATTTCTTCAATCAGCAATATGAAAATGAAAGGAAATTTGGAAAGCTGTTCACATCCTTTGCGGTGCTGGCGGTAATTATCGGATGCCTGGGGCTTTTTGGACTTTCCGCTTACACGGCCATGCAGCGTACCAAAGAAATAGGCATCCGCAAAGTTGTTGGCTCGTCCGATAGGAGTATATACCTTTTGCTATCACAGGAATATTTAAAACTAATTGTGCTTTCCATTCTATTGGCTTCCCCCATTGTGTGGTGGTTTATGAATGGTTGGCTTCAGGGATTTTCATATCGTATGCCTATGGGGGTAGATGTTTTTCTTATAGCTGGAATCGCGGTCTTATTGGTTTCTTTGATAACCATCAGTTATCAAACTTTAAAAGCTATTCGGGTAAATCCTGCGGATTCGTTGCGACAGGAGTAATATTAAATTTCCTCGCCCGCGAAGACAGCAAAAAATTGAAGAGTGTCTCACCAAGATACTTCCATTTAATAGGGATGCTATAAATTTGCTGAGTGTCTGACGCACCCCCAAAAACCATCCGAAAAATTATTCACATCGATATGGATGCATTTTATGCGTCTGTTGAGCAGCGTGACAATCCGGATTACCGCGGGAAGCCCATTGTTGTTGGTGGTTCGCCCGAAGGGCGCGGTGGCGTAGTGGCTGCTGCCAGTTATGAGGCGCGTAAGTTTGGAGTCCGCTCGGCCATGTCCAGCAAAAAAGCACAACAACTTTGCAAACACTTAATCTTTGTCTTTCCGCGATTTGATGTCTATAAAGAAGTGTCGCGGCACATTCGTAGTATTTTTCATCGGTATACGGATTTGATCGAGCCGCTTTCGTTGGATGAAGCATTTTTAGATGTGACCGAGGACAAGCAACAAATTGGTTCTGCTATAGAAATTGCAAAACTAATCCGACAGGAAATTAAAGCTGAGCTAAACTTAACCGCCTCGGCAGGTGTGTCGGTAAATAAATTTGCGGCCAAGGTAGCTTCGGATATGAATAAGCCCGATGGATTAACATTTATTGGTCCGTCTAAACTCGAATCGTTTATGGAGAAGTTGCCGGTGGAGAAATTTTTTGGTGTCGGGAAAGTGACCGCAGCTAAAATGAAGAAATTGAATCTTCATACCGGAGCCGATTTAAAAAAGTTAACTCAAAATCAGTTGATCAAACATTTTGGTAAGTCGGGCAAGTTCTTTTATAAAATAGTGCGAGGGATTGACGATCGCGAAGTACGGCCCGACCGCGAAGCAAAATCAGTGGGAGCAGAAGACACTTTTTCGTTTGATCTCACCACGCAAGTGGAAATGAATCTTGAATTGGAGAAAATTGCGGGAGTGGTGCAGGCCCGGTTGGCGCGCTATCAATTGAAAGGGCGAACCATCACACTAAAAATTAAATACCACGACTTTAAACAAATTACCAGAAGCCAATCCTTTGATGAAGCCATTGATGATTTGGAAACGATAGAGAGCACGGCAAAGCAACTATTGAACAATACCGAATTAGATAAAAAGGTGCGACTGCTTGGTATCTCACTCTCAAACTTTAATTATCCAGCCATACGAACACGAGCGGATGAAGATTCTGATCAATTGAAACTATTTTAGACGCTGCCTTTGGCGTATCTTGCCGCTATGAGTAATACTAAAATAACAATCAACAGCAACGGTTCGGTAAAAATTGATGGCGACTTTGAAATTGTGGATATGCAGGGTGCGGCATACGGCTTGCAGGGGCGCACAGTAGTTTCTTTGTGTCGCTGTGGTCGCTCGGCTAATAAGCCGTTTTGTGATGGATCGCATAAGGGTCATTTTGAACATGAGGCTACCGCCTTTGATTTACCTCCGAAGAAAGTTTAAGAATAATCAACCGATATGAATGAACTTAATCCTCTGATAACTGCTAGTGAATTACTGGCTATTAAAGGTAATCCTGATTTACTTGTCTTTGATGCGAGCGCGGGTGCGAATGCAAAAGCAAATTATGAAGCCAATCATTTAGAAGGCGCGCTTTATGTTGACACTGAAAATCAGTTAGCAACACCAACGCCCAATGCTGCTAACGGTGGCCGTCATCCATTGCCTACTCTGGAAAAATTTTCTGAAGTACTCGGCTTGATAGGTGTAGCACCAGGCAGTCATGTGGTGATTTATGATGACAAACAAGCAGGCAATGCAGCAGCTCGGTTTTGGTGGATGCTGCAAGCAATTGGTCATGCAAAGGTTCAAGTATTAAGTGGAGGCTTACAATCTGCGAAAGCGGTCGGCTATCCCATGAGCGCAAAGAAGGAAACCATAAAGCCTCAAGCTAACTATCCAATCCACGGCTGGCAATTGCCAATGGTTAGTCTGGAAGAAGTGAAGATAGCTTCGAACCAAAATAACGCTACCATTGTAGATGTTCGTTCAGCAGAGCGCTTTGATGGAATCACTGAACCGATCGATTTGATTGCGGGTCATATTCCGGGTGCTGTTAATATTCCTTTTACAACAAATCTTAATGCGCAAGGCGAATACTTGTCGCCTAAAGAATTGAAAGAAAAATACACGAAGGCTTTTGAAGGACAAGCGACCGATCAGGTTATTGTTCATTGCGGTTCTGGAATAACCGCTTGCCATACTTTATTAGCGATGGCTGCTGCCGGATTGGCGATTCCTAAACTGTATGTTGGTTCCTGGAGTGAATGGTCGCGCAACGACTTGCCGATGGTGCTGGCGAAATAATTTTTTGCTAAACAGATTATGGGACAAAACTTATCTTTGTCACCATGATAAATTTTCTCCAGTCACAACTCAATCATATTTCGGCACACACCCTTGGAAACAAAACCAATGGTGAAGACCTTATTGTTTCGCGTGTAGAGCTTGATTTGACCGATGATGATTTACGCTCGCGCCTTACCACTTCCTTTCTCAATGCATTTAACTCCACCGAGTATTTTCATTTTACATCAACCGATGACTACTTTCGGCATAATCCCATGTTTCAATGGACGAAGGAAGTGTTTGCTTCCGCAGATCAGTTTCATCTAAAATCGATAAGCATAGCTAAGCATTTGTATGAAGTATCGGTGCATCCGTTAATTAAGTCAGGCGATTTATTTGTGGTGCTGTTTTCCAATATAGTAATTGAGGGAGCAAACACAGAAGCACTGGGAATCTTCAAATCGGAAAATAAAAGCTCTATTTTAAAGCTTACTCCAAAAAAGGATGGTCGCTTTGTGGTGGACTATCAAAGTGGCATTAATCTGGAGAAACTGGATAAGGGTTGTCTAATTTACAATGTTGACGAAGATAATGGTTATCGGCTTTCTATTTTGGATCGGTCTGGCAAATCATCGGACGCACAATATTGGCGCGAATTATTTTTACGAGTCGAGCCCGTGAAGGATGAATTTCAGGCCACCAGAAATATTCTTGACATCGCCCGCCATTTTGTTGTGGATCAGATTGGCGATGAATTTGAACTATCGAAAGCCGATCAGATTGATTACTTAAATAAATCTATCGGATACTTTAAAAAGAAAGATGAATTCAATCAAAAGGAATTTGAACGGGAGGTTTTCGAGGATCCAGAAGTGATTAAGTCATTTCGAAAATTTGACAATAACTTTCGCGAGCAATTTAGCATTGATCGCGAAGATGGTTTTTCAATTTCTGCGGAAGCAGTGAAAAAGCAATCTCGGGTATTCAAAAGTGTATTGAAGTTGGATAAGAACTTTCATATCTACATTCATGGTGACAAGGAGTTGATTGAACGCGGGGTAGAGAAAGATGGAAGAAAGTATTATAAAATCTATTACAAGCAGGAGTTGTAATCTTTATTTAGGAAGGGGAATTCTTAGGGATGCATCATACCGGATGATTACTTCTTTTGCATAGGGTTTTAATAAAACTTTTAGTTGTTCCTCCATCTTAGATCGGGCATCTTTTACAAAGACTGCCTGTGCGGCAAATACGCGGGCATCCTTAATAAAAGCATTCGTGGCTTTCGTTCGATCATTCGCATCAACCCAATTCCAGATTCCATTTTCATCACGATACGTAATATCACCTTTAGACTCGATGGATAATAAAGTAGGTTCAGGCAATGTCACATACGCTTTATCATCGGTAAGCTCAATCGAGAATTTCTTATGAAGATCAAATCCAGCTTTTGCCTCAAAGCTGCCAGTAATAAAAATTTGTTTAGTGCTTCCCAGCCACGAGTTTGTCCACGTGTAGGTGTGGCCAAAGTTTTGGGAGAGCACGGCAAGTTCGAGTACTGACGTTTGTTGGTTGAGAACAATCGTGTGATCCACGGTGATTTCGGGTGTAAACTGAAAGGCTTTCTTAAAATCCTCGCCCAATGTTTTAGCAGCCTCATAGGTACGCATGGTCAATTGCGTGGGGATGGTGACAAATACCACATAAGCACCGATTGCACCAACGATTATCAGCGCGATTAATAATTTGAGATTGCGGGAAATCATACGGCAAAAATACTTCTATTCTGCCGCCTGAGCCAGTTAAAAAATTTAACCCGGATTAACGCATATGAGGGAAAAATGATATTTTTGCGCCCGCATGAAAAAAATAATAGAATCGAGGAAGCTGCTGGGGGTGGACAAAGAGGTACAACTATCAGAATTGAAGTCTATTTACCGGACGTTGATGAAAGATTGGCATCCCGATAAATTTCAGGATGGCACTGAAAAATTGGCCGCTGAAGAAAAGAGCAAGACTGTTATTGAAGCGTATCATCTGTTGGTGAGTGTAGCTCCCGAAACCCATGCCCAACAATTGGATCAATACACAGAAGTGATTACCGCTTCAAAAATTGTTGACTTTAATTTTAAAGCGCAAACGCTGCAGATAAACTTTGCCGATGGCAGCAGCTACGAATATTTTGGATTGCCACACAGCACCTATAACAAATTCCTTAACTCCGGTACGCCTGATCGCTTTGCCCGCAGGCATATTTATCACTCCTATATATATAGAAAGGTGAGTAAGGCCGTAGAGGTATAATTGTTATTAGCTTCCGAGTTTATAAGCCAGCTTCATAAAGCTCAGCACTTCTTTATTAACATCTGCTTTGGCGAGCATGCGAAAGTGATGATTGAATTGCTTGGCATCGCCAGGCACTTGCGCAATTTTTTGAAAGCACAAGTTATCCGGATAGGGCTTCTCAAAAGGAAAGACCACGTGAATAAAACTCTTGCCAAGTTGTGTGATGTAGGCTATACGCTTTCGCGAAGTAGCCATGCCAATCATGGTTTTAGCTGGGTGTACCGTTACAGTGCCTATCTTCCTGTACTCTTCAACAAAGTGATGGAATAACTCCAGCGTGTGATCTGATTTTCCATGAAGAAACTCATCGAGCGTTTGGTTTGAAGCCATAAGTGAAGGTAGTCAAATTTAAACCCTCCAACTTCTAACCTCACATTTACTCACTCCGTAAAGAATTAACCGGATTCGATCGTGCCGCACGCAACGCTTGTGTACTCACAATGGCTATCGCAAAGGCTAATGCAATAAATCCCGTTACTGGGAAAATCCACCAGGCAATGTCGACCCGAACCGGATAGCGCTCTAAATATTTATTTAAAGACCACCACGCAAACGGTGATGAAATGACAAACGAAATAATTACCAGTATTGAAAAATCTTTCGACATCATACCCACCAAACTGGAAACAGATGCTCCCAACACTTTACGAATGCCAATTTCCTTGGTGCGTTGTTCAGCCGTGAAAGAGGCAAGACCAAACAATCCAAGTCCTGTAATGATAATGGTTAACGTGGCAAATAAACTGGCCAACGTACTAGTGAGGTTAAGCGTGGTGAATTTTTTCTGAAACTCAATATCAGCAAATTTATATTCAAACGGATAGGCAGGCGCATACTTTTCGAACACAGCTTTTACCGTATTAATTGCAGCCGGTAAATCTTCTGTCTTTTTTAGTCGCACGCTTACAGCATCAATCCAATTTGGATCAAGAACTACAAACATGGGTTTAACCGGTTCGTAGGGCGAACCCATTAACACATCATCTACTACCCCAATTAATTTTCGTTTGCCACCCCAAAGATCAAGCTCGGTGCCGATAGGATCGGGTAGATTCATTAAGTTGAGTGCTGCCTTGTTAATCAAAATAGATGCCGTGTCGGATTTAAAGTCTTCTGAAAAATCGCGACCTTCTAAAAGTTTAATGCCCATGGTTTTAGTGTAATCGTATTCGGTAGCAATGGTGGTGAAGATTACCCGCAGGTCATCAGGCTTTCCGGGCCAACCCAAAAAGTTATTTGAATTGATATCGGTAATCGAACTGTTGGATTTGGTAACAGATTCCACAACTCCGGTGGCTAATAGTTCAAGTTTTATCGGACGATAATTTTTTTCAATCTCGTTGGTGTAATTAACAGCCATCAGATTCTCTTGATCGTAACCCAGCTCGCGCCCTTTCACTAATTGTATCTGTTGATAGATTACCAAGGTGCCAATGATCAATAGAATAGAAAATCCGAATTGAAGCGTAACCAAAACTTTGCGTGGCGTGCTGGCACCTTTGCCGATAGTCGGTTTACCCTTCAAAACTTTGGCCGGTTGGAAGGATGACAGATAAAATGCCGGATAACTTCCTGAAATAATACCTGTGATGAAAATTATTCCGAGCGTAAAAATCCAAAACTGCGAGGAGGTGTAATCGATAAATAATTTTTTCTGAACCAGATCATTATAGCAGGGTAGCAGGAGTTGCGCCATCAAAATCGCAATAGCAAATGCGATGAAAGAGATAAACAAGGATTCACCAATGAATTGCAAGATCAATTCATACCGTCTGGAGCCTACGCTTTTGCGTACCCCAACCTCACGGGCTCTGCGTTCCGATCGGGCTGTAGCCAGATTCATAAAATTGATACAGGCAATAACGATTATAAAAATGGCGATGATTGAAAACATTTGCACGTAGTCGTTCATCCCACCTGTTTCAATGCCATTTTCAAATGAACCATGCAAGCGCCATCTAAGTAATGGATAAAGAAAATACTCAGGCTTATTTTCTGTTTCGCCATGCTCTTGCAAAATATTTTTGATTCGAGCTTCAGTGGCTGTGTGGTTAGCCGCATCATTCAACTCCACAAACACCTGAAAGGAATAATTGCCCCAGTTGGTCATGTTTTCGCGCACCCATTTATTCTCTTGTTCACGAAACCTCCAGGGCATAAGAAAATCGAATTCGAAAGACGAATTACTGGGAACATCCTTCAAGATGCCCGTTACTTTCAAATCATACTCATTGTCAACGCGGACTATTTTATTGATCGGATCTTCATCGGCAAACAAAGCCTTGGCCATCGATTGACTGATCACAATAGATCTTGGATCCGCCATCACTTGTGCGGCATCACCACTAATCAAGGGAAACTCAAACATTTGGAGAAACTCCTCACTGGCCCAGTAAGCCTTTTTCATTAATCGGTTTTCACCCACAGTAACCAAATGATCACCACCCCAGTCGGTAACAACCGTCCGTTTAATATTGCTATCGACCGTTTTCATGGCCTCGTAGGTTGGCAACGGCACAGAAGTCCATGAGTTTATTTTTCCATTAAAAGCTGCATTGACCCATACCTGATAGAGACGATCTGCTTTGGGATGAAACTTGTCGAAAGAGGTTTCATCGGCCACCCATAGTAAAATGAGAATGCTGCAAGTAATGCCAATGGCCAGCCCTGCTATATTAATAAATGAGTAAAAGCCGTTTTTGAAGAGATTTCGAACGGTAATGATCAGATAATTTTTAAACATGGCAGTGGATTATGAAAAAGGATACTCTCAGTTCTGAAAAAGGTTAATAAATATGGAAGAAATATTTACGGGTAATGACTCCCCCGGGTAGGGTTGGTTGCATCTCCTGCCACCTTTCGAGATTGGGAGTTCAATAACTGGAGTTACATAAAACAGTAGGTGATGTCAGTTTGACCCGATAGCTATCGGGTTGTCGAAAACGACTTATTCAGACTATTGGCTTCGATAAACTCAGCCTGATAATCGATTTGTTGTTTTGCGTAACTGCCGTTAATAATTAATTAGTATTTTGGAACATTAGAGGCAGCCCACACTTAACAAAACGATCATGAAGAAGATACTTATCCTACTATTTTTAATTCCAGCCTTCAGTTTTTCGCAGCAAGCAAAAAAAATTGACCGGATTGATTCGGTGCTCACCTATTTAAATCAGCGACAACTTTTTAATGGAACCGTGCTGATTGGCGAGAAAGGCAAAGTTCTTTACAAGAAAGCATTTGGCATTGCCAATCCGCAAACGCTCGAGCCGCTTACTACCAACTCTGCTTTTAATCTTGCCTCGGTGTCGAAACAGTTTTACGCCATGATGATTATGATGTTGAAGGAGCAGGGCAAATTGAATTATGATGATCGGGTGCAGAAATATTTACCAAGTTTTCCTTATCCCACTATCACCATTCGCCACCTCATGAATCAAACTTCGGGTCTTCCTGAATATTTTGATATTGCTGCGGGCGACATGAATTTGCTGGACACACTTAACAATCAGTCCATGCTTGCGTTGCTGGCAGCTAAGAAACCAGCTTTGATTTTTCAGCCTGGTGAACAATGGCAATACTGTAATACGAATTATACGACCCTCGGTTCCATTCTTGAGAAAATCTCAGGCACTACGGCTGATAAGTTTTTTCAACAACACATTGCAAGCCCTTTAAAGTTGAAGAATACTTACGTGTATCAAATCCAATTAAAATCATCTCCGCCATCGCGCGTGTTTGGATTGCAGTTTGAAAATCAGAAACCAATACTCAACGATTTGATGCGGGTTGATGGCATTGTGGGTGATGGCAATGTATATTCCTCGGTAGAAGATTTATATAAATGGGATCAGGCCTTGTACACCGATAAGTTAGTTAAGAAGGCAACCTTTCAGGAAGCGATAACTCCGGGTAAATTAAATAATGGCGAAGCGACCAAGTATGGTTTTGGTTGGTTTATTGATGAACCAGGAAAAACTTTTTCGCATACGGGTACCTGGGTTGGTTTTGCTAATATTATTATCCGATACATCGATAAAAATCAAACTATCATTTTATTAGATAACTCTTCGAACCCGGGTACACGCGGCTTGGTAAGAAATATTTGGGAAGAAAAGCCCATCACCCTGCCGGCAACTCATTTGATCACCAATGTGAAAGTGATTGATGGCACAGGCCTTCCGGCATTTGCTGGTGGTGTACGCATAGTGAATGATCGCATTCAAGATATGGGAGCATTGACTCCATTTGTAAATGAATCGGTTACCGATGGAAAGGGTTTTGTGCTGGCGCCTGGCTTTATTGATAGTCATAGTCACCACGACCGGAGGTTATTTGAAAATCCATCAGCTATTGCTGTAACCAGTCAAGGCGTAACAACTATTGTGGTAGGGCAGGATGGGGGCTCAACGCCCATTGATACAATTCGTGCGCGAATGAAATCAACACCCATCAGTGTAAACGTAGCTACGTATACCGGGCAGGCCTGGCTTAGAGAACAAGTGATGAAAGATGACTTGTTGCGAAAGGCCACTGCTGAGGAAATTAGTTCTATGAAAATAATTTTAGATCGCGAATTAGATAAAGGCTCATTGGGTTTGGGTACAGGATTGGAGTATGAAGAAGCTTTTTATAGCAGTCGTGATGAAGTTGTTGAACTGGCCAAAGTAGCGGCCGCGAAGGGTGGGCGCTACATCAGTCACATCCGTAGCGAGGATATGCACGTGGAAGAATCCATTGAAGAGATTATTGAAATTGGTCGCGAAGCAAAAATTCCTGTGCAGATTTCGCATATTAAAATTGCTATGCGTAGTAAGTGGGGTAGCTCAGCTTCTATCGTGCGTCAACTTCAGCAAGCAAGACTTGAAGGGGTAAATATTACAGCCGATGTGTATCCCTATAATATGTGGAGTTCAACACCCCGAGTGCTTTTTCCAAAGAAAGATTTTGAAAGTTTAGCCAGTGCAGAATTTGCTACACGCGAACTGTTCGATCCTGCTTCGTCTGTTATAACGAACTACCCACCTAACAAAACGTACGAAGGCAAAACAGTAACAGAAATTGGAAAACTAAATAATGAAACACCCGCACAGGCGCTGCTACGAATTGTTCGTGAAACCGAGGAGACCGGCAGTTCTATTGTGGCCACATCCATGAGTGAAGTTGACATCAGTAATTTTATAGACTGGGAAAATTCAAACATTTGTTCCGATGGCACAATATCAGGCCACCCACGTGGGCATGGAACATTTGCACGTGTATTAGGAAAATATGTACGTGAACAAAATCTGATGCCCTTGGAAACCGCGATTTATAAAATGACCGGACTGACTGCCGAACATGTAGGTATAAAAGACAGAGGCATAATCACCCGTGGAAATTTTGCGGACCTGGTATTGTTTGATCCGGCAACGATCATCGACAAGGCCACCATTACAAACTCAACAGCACTTTCAACAGGGATTGAATATGTGTGGGTTAATGGAAAATTGGTTTATCGAAATCAGGTGGCGCAGCCTAATTTTCCCGGACGGTTTATTGTGCGTTAAGATAATTTTGGGAGACCACTTATTTATCAGGCATAATGAGTGCCATGATGATATAGAGTAAGAACCCCATTCCTGCAAAAAAGAATGCGAAAACAAATATCAGCCGCATTACCGTTGGGTCTAGGTCAAAATAGTTGGCGAGGCCACTGCATACTCCAAATAATTTCTTGTCTCCTTTTACTAGTTTCTTTGGCATGGTAATCTTTTTTGAATTTAACGGAGTTCCTTAAACCTAAGTTATAATTTAACCAGTTTAATTATCAAGTTACTCATTTTTCTTAGCGATCTCTACAAGAAGGCTATCCAGATTTTTGCGATCGAGGGGTTTTCCTTTTAATACGACAGCCGAAATCTTTTGGGTGGCCCTAATATCCTGTAATGGATTTTCATCCAATACGAGAATGTCGGCAAACTTGCCAGCCTGGAGTGATCCATATTTATTCAGCTTTCCAAAAAACCATGGGCCATTTATGGTAGCGGATTGTAAAGCTTGCAGCGGAGTAAGACCGGCTTCCACAAAAAGTTGTAACTCCTGGTGCAAGGCAATACCCGGGTAGACAAATGAATTTAAATATCCGGCATCTGTCCCGGCAATAATTTTCATCCCACTCTTTTGTACCCAGGGCAGCAATGTTTTTGTTTTTTCATACGATTCGTGTCGTAGAGCGATGGCTTTTTCATTATCGTTGGCAGCACGCTCTACTCGCCAATTGTAGGTCTTCAACAATCCTTTGCCAATATACTTTTGATAACCATCGTTTGAATGATCTTGCTGATCGAGATAGGCGGTTGTGTAACTGATGTTGAGTGTGGGAACAACGGCAGTTCCATTTTTAGCTAATAAAGAAAACGTATTCAAAGCTTTTTCTTCGGAGAGCGTAGCCAGAATTTCGGGCAGTGCTTCGCGATAGGTGATTTTGCCAGCGGCAATTTTCTCAGTTAAATCTTTTTCATGGGTGGAACTTGCTTTTAATAAATAGGAGCCATGCTCCACGGTACCCAGACCGGCTTCGGATACTTGCTCTAGCAAGAGCGAGGCAGGAATATGTGATGAAGTTTTAATACCTCGTTTTTTTGCCTCTCGTAGAATTTCCAGGTAGAGGTCGGGCTTCAAAGTATTATCCGTGATCTTAATAAAGTCAACATTCATTTTTTGAAGCGAATCAATAGCGTGGTTCATTTCTTCCACCGTACTGATTTCGATATCCCCAATCCACATGGATTGATAGCCTTCAAGCTTGGGCCCTGATGTGAAAATAGTTGGGCCGAATAATTTTCCGTGTGCTATCTCTTCGCGCCATTGTAATACACTAGGACTTATATCGGCAGCAGCATCGCGCACGGTAGTAATGCCATTGGCAACATAAAGCGGTAAAAGGTTTTTATTTTCCTGAATCAATGAATCCCCACCACCAAAGTGCACGTGCATATCCCACAAGCCCGGAATAATAAACTTGCCGTGTGCGTCCATAGTTACCGTGGCTGCGTATTGATCTGCTTCAGAATTATTGATTACGGCAAAGATCGAATCGGCTTGCACAATAATTGTTTTGCCTTCTTGCAATTCACCGGTTTCAACATCGATGAGGGTTCCTCCGGTGATTGTAAGGTCAACCTTGGTTTTATCGGGGTTGCATCCACCAAAAAGCAAGACTAGAAGAATTAATAGGAAAGGAGTTTTCATTCTTCAAAGTTACATGAAAAACACGATAGCCTAATTTTTTTCGATTTGATCTGAATCCGACTACCTTTACTTTCCTGAAATTGAAATCATGATGAAAACGGGATATTGGTTAGTTGTGGTCGCAGCGTTGGTTGTGGTTGACTGCACGCCATCAAAGGAAAAGAAGGCTGAGGTGGATGCGTTAAAAATCAACTATTCTATCCGCAGTGTTTGGCCACACGATACCGAAGCCTTTACGCAAGGACTGGTTATTCATAACGGGCAACTATATGAAAGCACAGGCCAACCCGGAACCTCATGGATTGGCTTAGTGGATGTAGCTACCGGTAAGCTCGATAAGAAAGTAATTCTTGATAATAGATATTTTGGTGAAGGCATCGATATTCTCAACAACAAAGTGTATCAGCTTACCTGGCAAGAGCATACGGGGTTTGTTTACAACCTGAAGGATTTTAAAAAGATAAAAGAATGGACATACAAAAGTGAAGGCTGGGGACTTACCAATGATGGTACTAATATTATTATGAGTGATGGCACCAATCAACTTCATTATTTGGATACGGCAAGTCTGGAGATTCAAAAAAGTATTTCGGTTACAGACGAACAGGGGCCCGTAAAAAATTTGAACGAATTGGAATTTATTGATGGCTATGTATATGCCAACGTGTGGCAAACGAATTTGATTGTAAAGATTAATCCGGCCTCAGGCAAAGTGGTTGGTCGTTTAGACTTAACTCAATTGTATAATGATGCGCGCAAAGCAAATCCACGCATGGATGTACTCAATGGTATTGCGTGGCACCCCGAAACTCAATCCTTCCTGGTAACAGGAAAACATTGGCCTCATATTTATATTCTTAAAATTGATAACCCTAAGCCAACGCGGTAATGCGAATACTTTTTGCCCTTGCTTTTTGCTTATTGGTGAAAGGGGCATTTAGCCAGACACCTTACGTGATCGTATTGGGCGTAACACAGGATGCAGGCTACCCGCACATTGGTTGCGAGAAATCCTGTTGCGCTCCAGCATGGCAGGATAGCGACCTGAAGCAATCGATAGTTTCATTGGCTTTGGTAGATCCCGCTTCCAAACAATGGTGGTTGTTTGAAGCTACGCCCGATCTGGCCGAACAGGTGCATGAATTTAATTCAATTACGCAAAGCCAGTATTCTTATTTACCGGTAGGCATTTTTATTACGCATGCGCACATCGGTCATTATACAGGGCTGATGTACCTCGGCCGCGAGGCGCTTAACAGTAATCAAGTGCCGGTTTATGTGCAGGAGAAGTTAGCGAACTTTCTGAAAACGAATGGGCCCTGGTCTCAATTGGTTTCGTTGAAAAATATTGTTGTGAATACAATGCTTCCTGATAAGCCCTTATTGTTAACAGAAATAATTAAGGTGACAGCCCTTACGGTTCCACATCGCGATGAATTTTCTGAAACCTCTGGCTTTCGGATAGAAACGAATTCAAAGAAATATCTTTTCATTCCCGACATTGATAAATGGACGAAATGGCCGCGCAGTATTGTGAATGAAGTGAGTGCTGTAGATTTTGCTTTATTGGATGCAACCTTTTACACGGCTTCGGAATTACCGAACCGGGATATCAAGGAAGTGCCTCATCCGTATGTGGAAGAAACTATAAAGGTATTTGAGGGCAAGCCAGAGCTACAGAAGAGAATCTATTTCATTCATTTTAATCACACCAATCCGTTGCTTTGGAGTGAAGAGGCAAGAAGTACTCTTCGTGCCAAAGGGTTTCAGGTGGCCGAAAGAGGAATGGTGTTGAAGTAGCTTGAGTAGGCAGGATTACTACTGTCAGGCTGAGTTTATCGAAACCTCTTGGCCAGATTTACTGTTTTTTACCACTTAATGACCTATAGGAGATAGCAACAATTGCATATATTCGGTTGTTATAGCCAATGGTAGGACGACCGTTCCAACGACAACGACCGACCGAAAATTTAAACAGTAAAACAAGGACAAACCATTTTGAAAGGTGACCAAATACATAGAAACAATATTGCAACTGGACAGCATCTTAACCGACCCGCTGACCAACGCTATGTTTTTTTATTTTTTCCCCACCGCACAAAAAAAATTGAAATTCTGCCGACACACAATTGGCACATTTGCAAGCCGCACAAGCCGACACACAAACCCAAGCTTGCAAAAGAGCCAACTCTCCCACCCACCACAAGACGGTAACGAGACTTTAAAACTTAATTTTGAGTATCTTAACCGACTGAAAAATGTATTGAATTAGATGGCAGAAAAAGAAGCAAAAGCAAGAATAAAAATCAATAAACTCCTTGAGGAATCAGGGTGGAGCTTCTTTGACACGGACAAAGGTAAAGCAACTATTAAACTTGAATCTTCCATCAAAATGGACGATTTAGGCGAAGACTTTGAACATTCTAAAAATGGATTTATCGACTTTTTATTGGTTGACGAAAACCAAAACCCAATACTAGTTTTAGAAGCGAAAAAGGAAAGTTTGAATCCGCTTGTGGGAAAAGAACAAGCAAGGAATTATGCTAAATCTCAAAAGGTTAAATTCATCATACTTTCAAACGGAACGCTTCATTATTTATGGAATATTGAAACTGGAAACCCTGAACAAATACAAGTATTCCCGACACTTGAATCCATCAAACAATATTATCAATTTAATCCCGAGCCAAGTAAATTAGTTAGCGAAGAAATTAATGACGACTATGTTGTTTTAACTCAACTTCCGAACTACAAACAAATACCAGAGTTTCAAGACGAACACAAAAAGAAGGATTTAATTTTCAATTTGAAACTTCGTTTCCTTCGCTATTATCAAGTTGAAGCAATCAAAGCAGTTCAACAATCAGTATACGAAGGCAAAAAGCGTTTCTTATTGGAAATGGCGACAGGCACGGGAAAAACTTTGACTGCTGCTGCATTAATCAAACTCTTTTATAGAACAGGAAATGCAAGACGCATTTTGTTTTTGGTTGACCGTTTGGAATTGGAAGAACAAGCAAGGAAAGATTTCACCAACTATTTAAAAAACGACATTACAACAGTTGTTTACAAAGAGAAGAAAAACGATTGGCGTAAAGCGGACATTGTAGTTACGACCATTCAATCGTTGATGGTTAACAACAAATACAAAACACTTTTTTCACCGACCGACTTTGATTTAATTATTTCAGATGAATCGCACCGACTTTTAGGAGGCGGAAACAGCAGAGCATTATTTGAATATTTCTTAGGTTACAAATTAGGTTTAACAGCCACACCAAAAGACTATTTAAAACATTTAGACACCGACAACATTGACGACCCAAGAGAAATGGAACGCAGAATGTTGCTAGACACATACACAACCTTCGGTTGTGAGAGTGGCATTCCAACGTATCGTTACACACTTGTGGACGGTGCTAAAGACGGCTATTTGCGACAGCCGATTGTTGTTGATGCAAGAACTGATGTTACAACCAAACTTTTATCTGAAGAAGGTTATGGGATTATGGTAACGGCTGCCAGTACCGAACAAGAAGACATTTTAGAAGAAGTAAATTACAAGCAAAATCATTTTGAAAGGAAATTTTTCAGTGATGAAACCAACCGTGTTTTTTGTAAAACATTTATTGAAAACGGACTGAAAGACCCAATCAATGCTGAGTTTGGAAAGAGCTTGGTTTTTGCAGTATCGCAAAACCACGCAGCTAAATTAGCTCAATTGCTTAATGAATATGCACACCAGTTTTTCCCTGGAAAATACCAAAGCGACTTTGCTGTTCAGGTAACTTCCAATGTGCAGAACAGTCAGCAAATGACTGTTGATTTTAGCAACGATAAATTATTAGGCTTTAGCCATTTTGCCAAAGACAAAGAAATTTTAGAATCCTACAAAACAAGCAAAGCAAGAGTTTGCGTAACCGTTGGAATGATGACTACTGGTTGGGATTGCCCCAATATTTTAAACCTTGGTTTAATGAGACCAATTTTTTCACCAACTGAATTTATACAGATAAAAGGCAGAGGAACTCGTATTCACAAGTTTGAACATAAATTCAAAAATGAACTGGGCGAAGAAGAATCTGTTTCAGTTGACAAAACAGCCTTTAAACTCTTTGACTTCTTTGCTACTTGCGAATATTTTGAAGAAAAATATCAGTACGACCAAGTATTAAAACTTCCTGTAAACTTCGACAAAGGCGATGATATGCCAGTGGTGGACGATAACACCATTAAACCCAAACGAGAAGGTTACGAATACAAAGAAAACGACAGAATACATTCTTTACACGAACAACAAGTTGACTTTACTGGAATGAAAGTTGACCGAATGTTTTTTCAGCAGTTTGAAGAAAAGGTAAAAACCGATGATGAAATAAAACAACTGATGGAGGCTGGAGATGTAGAAGTAGCCACCGCAAGAGCCAAAGAAAAATACGACAACAAACCCGAAGAATATTTTGACTTAGAAAAATTACGCAAGTCATTAAAAATTGACCGCAAAATTGGTTGGCGTGAATTATTGGAACTCATTTATTTCGGAAACCAAATAAAAGGTAAAGACGATTTATTGAGTGATGAATTTGAAAAGTTCATCAGCACCAACAATGTTTCCAACATTGACGATTTGCAGGGTTTACGCTATTTCTTTTATGCTTACATCACCGACCCAAGTGTGCGACATATTATAGACCAACAAGATTTTACAGAACTCTACCACAACCCAAGTTTTAATGTAGAAGATTTTAACCGTGTGGATGATGAAATGAAAAGCAAACTGCCTTACTACATTAAAACCTACGTTCCTTTAAATAAATTTTTATCTGCCTAAACAATGCTAGACAACATTACAAAGAAAAATATTGACGATTGCCGTGATGTGTTGGTAGGTAAAGTACCCGACCCGAAAAGCCAAATTGAACAAATTACATTGGCTCTTATCTATAAGTTTATGGACGATATGGATAAGGAAGCCGTTGAGAAATTTAAAGGCAAAGCAAAATTCTTTACAGGCGAATATGCCAAATACGGTTGGAGAAAGCTATTTGACCCTTCGTTAAGCGGAATAGATATGCTTTCGCTTTACAGCGAAGCATTGGAAAAATTAAATACCAATCCAAATATTCCCGAACTATTCCGAAACATTTTCAAAAATGCTTACCTGCCTTACCGTGACCCAAGCACCTTAAAACTTTTTTTAAAATACATCAACGAATTTGAATACAGCCACAGCGAAAAGTTGGGCGATGCTTTTGAATACCTGCTGAGTGTTATGGGAAGCCAAGGCGATGCAGGCCAGTTTAGAACACCCCGACATATTATTGATTTTGTAACGGCTTGTGTAAACCCACAGAAAAACGAAACAGTGCTTGACCCTGCTTGCGGAACAGCAGGTTTCTTATTGAGTGCTTATAAACACATACTCAACCAAAACACCGACAAACGCCAAGGCGATAAACTAAAGCCAGACGATAGAAAAAAACTAGCTACCAATTTTGTGGGTTACGACATTAGCCCCGATATGGTACGCTTGAGTTTAGCCAATATGTATTTACACGGTTTTGCAACGCCACTCATACACGAGTACGATAGTTTGAGCAGTGAAGACCGCTGGCAGGAAACCTTTGATGTGATATTGGCAAATCCGCCATTTATGACACCAAAAGGAGGGATTAGACCACACAAAAAATTTGGTGTACAAGCCAACAAAGCCGAAGTGTTGTTTACCGATTACATTGCCGAACATTTAAACAGCAATGGACGAGCAGGAATTGTAGTACCCAACGGCATTGTAGCCACGAGTCAGACTGCATACAAGCAATTACGCAAAATGTTGGTGCAAGACAGTTTGTTGGCAGTTATCAGTTTGCCCGCAGGCGTGTTTCAACCTTATAGTGGTGTAAAAACATCGGTACTAATTCTAGATAAAAAGTTGGCCAAGAAAAGCCAACACATTTTGTTTTTAAAAATTGACAATGATGGTTTTGACTTAGGAGCACAACGCAGAGAAATTGATAAAAATGATTTGCCTTTGGCTTTGCAAACGTTGAAAGCGTTTAAAGAAAGTTTAATTAATGATTTGACTTTTGATGAATTAAATGGACTTGCAACATTGGTTGAAAAAGAAGCAGTTTTAACAAATAAAGATGTAGTTCTAAGTTCAGATAGGTACATCAAATACCTTGCTTCACAAACCGAATTTGAAACTTTGAAATTGATTGATGTTTGCGAATTTATTAGAGATGGAACTCACCAAACACCAACTTATTTTGAAAATGGACATATTTTTTTATCGTCTAAAAATGTTACCTCTGGGAAAATTGATTGGGAAAAAATAAAGTTTATTGATGAGGCACAACATCTTCAAATGCAAAAAAGCATTTCACCGAGATTAAACGATATTCTTTTAGCAAAAAATGGAACGACAGGTGTGGCTGCTATAGTTGATAGAGATGTTAAGTTTGACATCTATGTCAGTCTTGCTATTCTGAGACCTACAGATAAAGTCATTCCTAAATATTTGCTTTACTTAATAAATTCAAGCTTAGTTAAGGAACAATTTAATTCAAGAATTGATAGTGTAGGCGTTCCAAATTTACATTTGAAGGAAATAAAAGAAGTAGAAATTCCTCTTCCTCCTATCGAAATACAACAACAAATAGTAACCGAAATTGAAGGCTACCAAAAAATAATAGACGGAGCCAAACAAATTGTAAATAACTACAAACCGAGTATTCGCATCAATCCCGATTGGGAATTGGCAACACTTGATTCAATTTGTGACTTTATAGACTATCGGGGAAAGACTCCTACTAAAACAGAATTTGGTATAAGATTAATTACGGCAAAAAATGTTCGTAAAGGATACATTGACATTGAGCCACAAGAATTCATTGCAACAGATGCTTATGAAACAGTTATGACAAGAGGAATCCCTAAAAAGGGTGATGTTCTTTTCACAACGGAAGCCCCATTGGGTAATGTAGCACTATTAAATTTGGATGAAAAAATTAGTCTTGCACAGCGTATCATTCTATTACGACCTAAAAATGCAACACTCTTAAGTCCATACCTAGTTCAAATTTTACTTGACCCAACAACTCAACGTAACATTGAAAATTATGCAACTGGCTCAACTGTGTTAGGTATTAAGCAAAGTAATCTTAGAGAATTATTAATTCCCATACCCCCAATTGAAGAACAGATTTCAGCGGTAAAACGCATAGAAAAAGAACAAGCCTTGGTAAACGGCAACAAAAAACTCATAGTACTTTTTGAGCAAAAAATTAAGAACAAAATAAATGAGGTTTGGGGCGTGAAGGAGAAAATGGAAACAGCATAATGGCAAAGCTTTATAACATATCTGAATGGAATGAGCAATCGTGGTGGAACACTGGCGGCACTCGGGATAAAAAAATATATTTTAATCCCGAAGATGGCGAGTTGTATTATTTTAAGCAATCATTTAAGAAAGGCCAGCGTGATTACAAACACGAATTTTGGTCTGAAATAATTGCCTATGAAGTAGGTGAACATTTAGGCTTTGATATTTTACCGTATCATATAGCCATTAGAGGTAATGTAGTTGGCTGTATTTCAAAGTCAATGATAAATCAAGCATCAGAGGAGTTAGTTGAAGGCGGAAAATATTTGCAAGCATTTGACAATACATTTAAACCTGAAAACATCAAACTTCGCAATCAGTACAATTTTGATTTAATTGTAAAAGCATTAGCTGCATTCAAAAAGGAAAAGCATTTAAAAGAATTAGCAGAAACAATCGTCTTTGATGCATTAATAGGGAACAGCGACAGGCATCAGGAAAACTGGGCAATTATAAATGTTCATACTATAATTTCGGAGGGAATTTCTCAAATTCAAAAAGAGATTGAATCAGGAGAGATTGATTCAATGCCTAATTGGTTAAAGAAATTGATAAAAGTGGCTTATACTGTAAAAGGGAAAATCCGCCCTGAACTTCAAGCCGCAAGGTTGATGCTTCCTAAACAAACGCGGTTTTCCCCTATTTATGATAGTGGTTGTAGTTTTGGTCGAGAACTTGATGACCAACGAGTAAAATTAATGCTAACAAAGGAGGATGAAATTCAAAAGTATGTTGCAAAAGGACAAGCAGAAATACATTGGGAAAGCAACAAAATCAGCCATTTTGAGTTAGTAACTAAACTTCTCGAAAGCGATGGTATAAAGGACTTTATAATTGCACCCCTAAAAAGAATTGCAGAGTTGTTTAATCAAAACAAGATTGAGCAAATTGTGTTAAATGTTGATAAAGAAATGATTGAATTAGGAAACATCAACGTCTTGCCTAATGAAAGGAAAGAAATGGTTTTGAAGTTGCTAACTTTGCGGTTCAATAAATTGAATGAAATTTATTTACAATACAAATGAAAGAAATAGGTCACATATACCTTAGTTGGAGAGAGGGTCTTGGTAAAAGAAGGCACATTGTGGGCGTTTTGAAAAGAAACGCTACGCTTGGTGTTCGCTTTTCCTATATCAAAGATGGTGTTGAAGCAGCAAAAAAAGATGGCTTTTCACCTTATACCGAATTCCCTGATTTTGATAAAGAATATACCGAAAACGTATTAGAAGTTTTTGGTCAAAGAATAATGAAATCGGAACGTTCAGACATTTCAGATTTCTACGATTTTTGGGAAATAGATACAAAATACAAAGACGACAAGTTTTATTTATTAGCCCACACGCAAGGTTTAAATCCAACCGATAATTTTGAGTTTTTAGCAGATTATAACCCAAGTAAAGGATTGCGTTTTCTTACTGATTTAGCAAGTTTAAGTACGCTAAAGTTACCTGCTGATATTATTCGGCCAGGAGATATTTTGACTTATAAATTGGAACCATACAATGAGTTTGATAACAAAGCAGTAAAAGTATTTAAAGGAGATGTGGAAGTTGGATACATTAAGAAAATTCATTCACGGGTTTTCTATAAGCAAAAAAACAGTATTCTTAAACTACACGTAAAAGCGGTAGAACAAAATGGTGTTATCAAAAGAGTGTTCGTAAAGGTTTGTGCAAAATAGCCATCGCACAGGTGTAAGCACATTTGCAATTCGCACAAGCCAACACACAGACCAAAAATTGCAAAAGAGCTTCCACCTCACCGACCCAAAAGAGAATTTCATTTTTTTTCTCCAACGCTTTAAAAATAAAAAGCGCAACGCACAGCCGACACTCAATGACGCAGAAACTCAATACTGACAATGGTTTGCAAGCACGGTGGACAAATACCACTGGCTATTTCAGCACCTACCCAAAAGGCCGGGTTTCGTGCTTCGCAGCCAGTTTTGTGGTAGCCGAAAGTTCAGTGCTCCGAATGAAGTTTAGTGGTAAAAATTCCGCCCTTCGGGTAGCTGCAAAACGTTATGCATAATGCCGCGGGACAGTGACTCCAACCCACATGGGCACATTTACTTGCCACTCAAACCTGCCCGACACCAAAGCAAGTGTAAGCTCCCCTGAAGTTGGGCCATTTGAAAATTGATCAATCCGCCAATGAGAAATAAGGCTAAAGCCTAATTGATTCTTAATTATCGGTATAAATATTTAGTTACCTGAAATCAGTTTTCTATTCTTAAATAGATCATCCCATACGATCAGCGCGGGTTTAGGCTGAAGATTAATATCCACGAGGCCTAGACTCGCAAAATATTGGATAGAGGCCGGAGTAGAAGTGGGAAGCGCAGCAACATCAAGATCAGTGAACGTCAATTGGAAAATCGCAATGGCTTTTACCTCATCAAGCAAATGGGCATGATATAAAAAATAATCGCGTTGCAACTCCGGGGTGCTCGTATATGAAATGCCACCCGAATTTATAGAGGCAGACGCCCAACCACCTTCTGTTACAAAAACAGGAAGGGCTTTACCCGCTACTAACCGACTATAATAATCCATGGGAATCTCTGATGGATTTTTAAAACCGAAATAAGGATAGGATGATAGTCCTAATTCCTGAAGGAAAGGAAAGTCAATAAAATCTTGAGCAATACCTTGATACGAGCCACCGCCTAATTTTCCCCAGGCGTGATCAACTTGTACACTCACACTAAGGGGTACGGAGGGATTTCGTGCATGCACGGCTACCGCTGTATTATTGGCCGCAACCTTTACACCCTTATAAATTGCAGCCGAAGCAGCATCCCGAATAAGATTTGTTTCCAATGCAAGGCCAAGATGATCGGGTTTTAAAATACTATCCATGGCGATCGTAAATTTTTGATAGAGCAATTGCATGTCGGTATCGGCAATACTTTTTCCTACCGCTTGTAGCGCAAGAGCATCCGAAGTTCGATCCAGTCCATTTTGTGGATCGATATAAATCCAAAGTTTAAAGTTTTTATTGCGGTAGATATTTACAAGCTCCTGATAATTATTAAGGATATACGTATTTACACTTGTCCCTCCTAAAAGTTCTTCCCAGGGTACTTCGGTTGTAATCATGGCGGCATCGGCACGCAAGGTCCAGATGTCTAAGGTTTGTAAAATAAGATCAATATCTACACGAGGTGCTGAATTTTGAAACCCCATGCGGTAGGAGCGCTGAGGAATTTCATCGTCATCCTTACAAGAGACAAGTATGATCAGGATAAACAGAAGGCGTAGGGTTTTCATGTAAATCTCAATAAAGGTAAGTATTCAACTCGGGTTATCGATTTTAACTATAACACCCAACTTTGCAAAGACCCTTATATCACTACGTGAATCAGCCCGATTTATTTTAGCGCATTTCGTACGGATTCAAAGCTCACCCAAAAAATATTCCCGGTTCCGTTTAACGTCTTCTTATTAATTGATTCAATCTGACTGTAGGTAGCCGGCTTGTCAAAAGAAACGGGAAGAGAAGCTCGTTCACTGGTAAAGAATAATTTTTTTTTATCGGGCGAAACATAAGGGCAATAATCTAAATGAGTTGAATTAAGAAATTTTAAATTTTTAGCTGGCAGCCATTGTCCCTTTGCGTCTTTTACACTCATATATAAATCACCTCTGCCGGCATCGTCCTTTCGGCCATAGCCGGTAAAGAGTATGAATTGTTCATCAGGATCTACGAATGCATTAAACTCATAGCCTTTCGAGTTGATGGCTGTATCTAGAGCGACAGGTTTCTCGAAATGATCTTTGCTCCAGGGTGCCATAAAAATATCTTCCCGGCCCACGCCTTCCTGATAAGTAGCCGTAAAATATAAATTACCATTCTTTGTAATGGATGGATAGAATTCATCGGAAGGACTATTAACAACCGTCCCGAGATTTGTTGGATCAGACCAACCACTGCCTCGCCTTTCCACAACCCAGATATCGAAGTCTTTAGGTTCCTTTCCCTGTAATGGTCTGTTGGAGGCAAAGTATAATTTGTTGCCATCTGTGCTAAAGGCAGGTTCAAGATCACTGAACAAACCACCAAACGAAACGACTTCGGGTTTCGACCAGTTTCCGTTCTTATCTTTTTTACTGGATACAATAGTCTGAAAAGTAGAAAGAGGGGTTGAGAGGGTATAATATAACTCCGTGCCATCAGGAGATAGGGCAAAGTCGCGCTCGTTGATAGGAGTAGACAAAAATCCATCCGCAAGAATCGTAGCTTCCTTAGGGGGATTTTTAAAATCTAATTTTTGTTGCGCGAAGCTGGAAAGCGATAGGAATACGAACAGTAGCGAGTATAGATTCATGGCGAGGATGTTAGATGTGATTCTGAAGTAAACGTTATTCCGCCTTCAGGGTTTGTGCCGGATTTTCGTTAACAATCCGATTCATCTGTGAGCCCACGGTAATCGCTACGGTAACAACCATTAATAAAATTGAGATAGCAAAAGGCAAAACACCTGCTGGTTGCGGATCAGCATAGGTTTGATGAATAAGAATATCCATCAACCAAAGTCCAAAGGGAGCCCCGATAACAAAAGCAATGGCAAGTATCAGAATATAATCCCGATTCATTAGCTTAAAGATTTGAAGCGTATTCGCTCCAAATACTTTTCGAATGCTAAACTCCTTAAGCCTGCGCGTGATATTATACGAGACTAATCCAAAGAGACCGAGGCAAGCGAGCATGATCGTAATGGCTGTAATAAAACTCATCAGTTTCATTTCATTTTCACTATTATGGGCCCAATTGGAAAATACGTCATCCTGCAGCATTCCTTTATAGGGATCGTCTGGGGCAATCTCTTTCCAAAGATTTTTTAGGTTGGCTTCCGAAGCAGTTGCTGAGCCATTGGTAACTTTTAAAGTCAGGTAGTTAAATTCCTTTTCAGGAGCTATCGTGAACATGACCGGTAAAACACTTCTATAAAAATCGGTATAGTGAAAGTTTTTAACCACCCCAATTACATTGCGTTTTATACTATCGTATTCAAAAGTTTGATTGATCGGATTCTCCCAACCCATGGCACGAACAAAATTTTCATTAACGACTACGAACTCAACTTGATCCGATTGAATGGTTTTTTCAAACAAACGGCCAGATGATAATCGTAGGTTCATGGTCTCCAGATAATCGAAACCAACTTTGAATGGCACCATTTCGAACTTTTGACCCTCATGTTCAATAGGGACGGTAGACCGGTATTCGCCAACATGATTAACAGCGCCAGCCAAAGAGATTACATCGGTTTGGTTTGCTATTTTATCGCGCAGCTTTATGTATTGATCGGATGAGGCAAGCGGCACAACAATGTTTTGGTGATGATCGTAGCCCCAATCTTTATTTTTCAAATAGAGATTATTATCTATATAGACAAAGCATCCAACGATAGTAGTAAAAGCTGAGACAAATTGAAGCGTGAGAAGGATTCGACTCAATTTGCTTCGTTGCCCAAATTTTTCTTTTCCTTTCAATATGACCACCGGCTGGAATCGGGAAATGTAAACGGCTGGGTAAAGTCCGGATAACAACATGATGAACGCAATCAGTCCTACAAAAAATAAGATCATGTTGGTGGTAGATGAAAACGAAAATGGGATTTTGAAAGCAAGGAGTGTGTTAAGCCATGGCATAAAAAAAAGATTGGCAATCAAAAATCCAATCACAACGGCAATCAGGCAAAGCAAAAAATTTTCAGTTAAAAACTGTTGCATAATCTCTGTGCGTTGCCCGCCAAGTACTTTTCGAATGCCAATTTCTTTTAATCGTGTTGTTACCGTGGCTATTGAAATATTCATATAGTTGAAAGTAGCCAGCAACAAGAGCATGAATACAACTACAAGTAGTGCGTAAACTCCTTGTGGTTCGCCAGAACCAACGATGCCACTTTCAATCTCATGACTTCGCGTAGTCAGGTCTGCAAGGGGATAAAATTTGAACTCTTCTGTTTTCCATTCTGGGGAAGCTTCATTTTGTGTCGCTTTGTATTTGTTTGAGAGCGCAGCAACCTCATCGATCGTATGGCCGGGTTTTAAAAGCAAAAAGGTAGCATGAACTACATCGGCCCACGTGTGCGGATTTTTAGGATAGATTCTTTCGTGTGCTTCCATAGAGAGGAGAAAATCAAACCCCATGGTGTTATTAGCCGGAGGATCTAATACGGCACCAACCGTAAATTCCTCGGAATGGCCATTCCCGAATTTGACGGACACAGTTTGATTGATTGGAGACCGATCGCCAAAATATTTTTCGACCATTTTTTTAGTGAGCACAATGTTTTGTGGTGATTCTAATACCTGAGCTCCGCCTTCTATGAATGGAAAATTGAAAACTTTGAAAAAGTTTTTGTCGGTGAAATAGAACCTTTCGCTAAACACTTTATCCTGATAGCGGAATGCTCCGGATCGAAGTTTGAATCGCACAATTTCTTCAATGGCCGGTATCTCTTCTTTCATACCGGGTGCCAGCAAATAAGGAGTTTCACTGAGGGTCCTTATTTTATTACCAGCATTCACTACGCTGGTAATCTCATAGATTCGATCTCGTTTTTGTTGGAAATCATCGGTGTGAAAAAACTGATCGGCAAAAATGAAAATGGTAATGGTTGCGGCAACACCCACCGCGAGCCCGAAAATATTAATGAACGAAGTTGCTCCGTTGCGCATTACATTTCTGAAACCAATAAGTAAATAACTTTTTAACATACTGAGGAGGTTATTTGAATAGGTTGATTTTGATCGCCTTATATTTTTTAATCGAAAGAAGCGGATCACATTCCAAACAAATTGCCGTTTCGCTTTACGCGGATTCTCTTGGCTGGTTCGTTCAAATAATTCATCCACATCGCCCTGAATTTCCTCCAACAGATCTGGCCGGCAATACCATTCCAGAAATTTGTTGGCCCAACGCGGAGGTAATTTTTTTGAAGGATCATTCACTTCGCAATGTTTTTGTTGGGTTGGTATTTACTGTTTTAAAACCGTGCACACAAACAAGAATTAAAGTTAAAATAATAATTCCTGTAAAAGTTGATATGAAAATCCACCATGGCATCTCAATCCGATAAGCAAATCCTGAAAGCCATTCGCGGGCTCCATACCAGGTAAAAGGCATTGCTAGCAGGGTTGCCCCAAGGATAATCCACAAAAAATCTTTTGAAAGCATGATAAAAATATTGGAGACGGTGGCTCCAAACACTCTTTTAATTCCGATTTCTTTCTTTCTGCGGATTACGTTATAGGTAGCTAATCCTACGACACCAATAATTGCAATGATTATTGCAATGAATGTAAAAAGTATGACCATTTTAGATCCTGTGATTTCAGTTTTGTAAAGATTATCAAAGGCTTCATCCTGAAAGGAATATTTCATGGTGAAAGCCGGTTCCATTTTATTGTATGTAGCTTGAATAGTTTCGAAAGCTTCTTTTGTGGTTCCGGATTCGTACTTTACAAAAACACTTGAGCAGTTAAGAATAGGCTGCAAATAGAGAACAACAGGAAGTTTTTGATTACGTAAACTTTCAGTATGAAAGTCATTCACAACCCCAATTATTTTGCAAGTGGCATTGCCAATAGAAAAAATTGCACCAATTGGATCTTTGAGATCCATCATTTTTATGGCTTCCTCGGTAACGAGTACCTCCGTGTTAACTGTGTCGGCTGTTTGGGGTGTAAACATGCGCCCTTGCAAAAGTTTTATGCCAAATGTTTCAGGCAATTCATAATTGCAACCAAAGATCTGGAATGTGACCGAACTATTTTCCGGCATACCCGGCCAGCTTACCCCGGTGGTTCGTCCACTCAGATTTAGTGGATTGCCATTGCTGGCTGTTACACTTTTTATTTCGGGGTGACTGAGTAATTCATTTTTAAAAGCATCGTACTGCTTAAGTAATTTATAGGTTGGTTCAATGTGTAACAGGTTTTCATGATCTACCCCTAAATTTTTATGCGTGATGAAAGAAAGCTGTTTAAATAAAATGCCACTAAAGATGATGATGCCAATCGATGCACTGAGTTGAACGACTAGCAGGGTTGTGCGCATGCGCTGCGATCCTGAATGATGCGTGGCAATTTCTCCTTTCAAAACTTTTACCGGTTCAAAACCACTTAAAATGATTGCCGGATAAAGACCTGCCGCCAATGAAATAAGAAATAAAAATCCTATTAGATACAAGGGCGTCTGTGCTGTGAATAATGAGAGATTAATGGGCTCGCCAATCAAATCACCAAATAGAGGTAACGCAAGTTGAGTAATTCCAAAAGCGAGTGTAAACGCAAATAGCACAATGAGAAAAGATTCACTAATAAATTGTACGATGATACTGGAGCGAAGGGCTCCGGTAGTTTTTCGAATTCCAATTTCTTTTGATCGGGTAGTTGCTCTTGCCGTGCTTAAGTTTACAAAGTTTATGATCGCCATGGCAAGCACGAGAATGCCGATCACAATAAACAGATTTACATATTCAATTCTTCCACCTGCATTTTTTCCATTTTCAAATTTGCTTTTTAAACGCCAGTCGGTAAGGGGATAGGCAGTATAACTTATTTTATCATTTTTAACACGTTCACTAAGGGCAGGAGATTCGTTTAATTTTTGTGTCAGTAAATCTCCATCTATTTCCGCATTGGTTTTAATATACACAGGCAGAAAATTTGAATAGAATTGTTCATCACTAAATCCACGCAATGTTTTGAAAACTTGTAAGGGAAGCAGGAAATCAAATTGAATGGTAGAATTTGAAGGCACATCTTTGAAAATAGAAGCTATCGTTACTTCAAGGTGATCATCAATCTTAACAACTTTTCCTATCGGGTTTTCTGTTCCATATAAAAGCGTGGCCATCTTTTCTGAAATGGCAAGATTTTTAGGATTGCTTAATGGACTAGGATCCCCGCTGATTATGGGAAAGTTAAATATTGATTGGAACGCCTCTTCTGAATAGATGCCATTGGTATAGATACATTCGTTGACCTTGCCTTCAGGTCGGAAACATAATTCATTAGGCCAGCGGTTTCCATTTATTATAATTGCTTTTTGAAAAATTTCAGGGATTGCTGAAACATCCAGATGTGAATCGGCCACATCGTAAGTAGCATACGCTCCGTTCGCTTCGACATGACTCAGTACTTTAAAAATTTGATCTGATTGATTGTGAAATTGATCATAAGACCGTTCGTAGGTTACCCAAATGAAAATTAAAAACGCGGCAACGAAACTAACGGTAAGGCCCAATACATTTAAAAAGGAATGGCCAGGCTGACGAAAAAAATTGCGAATAGCAACTTTGAAAATGTTTTGTAGCATACCTCGTGTTAGCGTATTATTAGTAAGTGTTGATTTTGGCTTTCGAATGTTCTTAAGTCTGAAAAAGCGTATCACGTTCCAAACAAATTGCCATTTCGCTTTACGCGGATTCTCTTGGCTGGTTCGTTCAAACAATTCATACGCATCACCCTGAATTTCTTCCAACAAATCTGGCCGGCAATACCATTTCAGAAATTTGTTGGCCCAACGCGGAGGTTTTACGTTCATGCTAATTTGAATTGAAGCGCAACCTTAGGAATTTGATGATATAGCTGATTACGTACTTCATTGACTTCTTCTAACGCGCGCTTTCCTGCAGCAGTTAATAGAAAGATTCTTTTTCTTCGCCCTCCTCGTTCTTCGGTAGGGTCGCTCATCTTTGATTTCAGAAATCCCTTGTCTTCCAAACGGGTGAGTACGGAATGTACTGCACTGATGTTAAGGCTGCGGCCTACCTGCTTTTCAATTTCATCCATTACCGAAACCCCATAGGCTTCCGGAAATAAAACGCCTACGGTAAGAAGTATAAGCTCTTCTAACTCTCCTAAATAATAACCCTTCATAATAAAGTAATTAAGTTCTACAAACGTGAAAGTAATTAATATGTTTCACTTTTGTGGAATTAATAGACCAGACCAGTTTACTTTTTCTTCGAAGATTTAGTAATAGGTTGTATGAGTTTCGCTACCAGGCCTGTCCAACCGGTTTGATGGCTGGCCCCTAAACCACGACCGGTGTCGCCATCAAAGTATTCGTAGAAGAGAAGGTTTTTATTAAAGTTAGGATCGGATTGTAGGATAGTAGTCTCACCAAAAACAGGACGATTGCCCTCTTTATTTTTTTTGAAGAGGCATACCATGCGTTGCGATAAGTCATTGGCAATTTGCCGAAGCGTTAACAGATTTCCTGATCCGGTAGGATGCTCTATTTTAAAATCATCGCCATAGTAATGATGAAATCGATATAACGATTCAATGATTAGAAAATTTACCGGAAACCAAACCGGTCCGCGCCAGTTGCTATTGCCACCAAATATATACGCATCACTTTCACCAGGTTGGTAGCGGACAGAAAATTCACTGCCGTTTGCATAGAGCACATACGGGTTGTCCAAATGTATGCGTGATAAAGCCCGCACACCATACGGAGATAGAAATTCATTGGAGTCCAGCATTCGTTTTAATAAGCACTTCATACGATGACCGCGTAAAAGTGAAAGCAGATGTCTTTGGTTTTTACCCCGATCGCCCCAGCGCGAAATCAAGTTTGCCAGATCAGGTCTGTTCTGGAGAAACCAATTTAACCGAGAAGTGAACTCGGGCATTTGCTGAAAAATTTCTTCGTCCAATACTTCCACAGCAAAGAGGGGAATTAACCCTACCATCGATCGAACTTTTAGTTTAATTCGTTCGTGATTTGGTAGATGCAACACATCATAAAAAAATTCATCTTCTTCATCCCATAGATTGATCCCTTCATTATCAACATTCGACATCGCCCCAGCGATATAAAGAAAGTGCTCAAAGAATTTGGTGGCCAGACTTTGGTAGGTTGGATTTTCTTTGGCTAACTCGAGCGACATACGCAGCAAGTTTAAAGTAAACATGGCCATCCAGCTGGTACCATCCGATTGTTCGATATAACCACCGGTAGGAAGTTGCGTGCTGCTTCGATCAAATACCCCAATATTATCCATACCCAAAAAGCCACCCTGGAAGATGTTGTTTCCATGCATGTCTTTCTTGTTTACCCACCAGGTAAAGTTTAGCAATAGTTTATGGAATATTTCTTCCAGAAATTTTCGATCGGCCTTACCATCCTGAAGTTTTGAATCGATTTTATAAACCCGCCAACTGGCCCATGCGTGCACGGGTGGATTGACATCGCCAAAAGACCATTCGTAAGCAGGTAATTGACCATTGGGGTGCATGTACCATTCTTTGGTGAGCAACATGAGTTGGTGCTTGGCAAACTCTGGATCAATTAAGGCTAACGGAATGGCATGAAAGGCAAGATCCCACGCAGCATACCACGGATATTCCCATTTGTCGGGCATGGAAACAATATCCGCATTGTGAAGATGGTTCCATTCGCTATTGCGGCCGTGCTTTCGCTCGGGTGATGGCGCGGGTTGAGTTTGATCACCTTTTAGCCAAACATCTAAATCATAATAATAAAATTGTTTACTCCACAACATTCCCGCCAAGGCTTGTCGTTGAATCATCTGCTCCTCAGTATCAGCAATATCTTTTTGCAGGCCATCATAAAACTCATCAGCTTCTTTCGAGCGAGTTTTTAGTATCGAGTCAAACTGTTGAAAGGGTTTAGCGTGAAATTTTTCTGCCAGGCGGAGACGTAATATTTTTGATTGACCTGGTTCTAGTATCCAGTCTGCACGGAAAGCACACTTGGTTCCTTTTTTAACTTTATTGATAGCCGTTGGATAATTAAATACGATGTAATCGTTGATGCCATCTTTAAAACTTCCCTCTTTGTAATGTTGGTGTAAGCGCCAGGTATTTGTTTCGTTCTCGCAGAAGAGTGCTTCGGCTTTCGTATCGTCACAAAACAAATAGTGGTTCCCCAATTGTGCATGGCTGACTTTTATCACACCCTTATCGTCTTGATAAAGTTCAGGAATGTTGCCCTCCGTGCCCCAAGCCCAGGTGTTACGAAACCAAAGTGTTGGGAGTACATCTAACGCGGCTGCTTCAGCGCCCCGGTTGGTAACCCGAATTTGCATAAGCATATCGCTGGCATCGGCTTTCGCGTAAGTAACTTCCACATCAAAGTATCGGTTATCAGCAAAGATTCCGGTGTCGATCAATTCAAATTCGCGATCTTGTTTGCTTCGCTTCCGGTTTTCTTCTACCAATAGAGAATAAGGATATTCCTGATGCGGATACTTGTAAAGCATACGCATGTACGAGTGGGTAGGGGTAGAGTCGAGGTAGTAATAGAGTTCCTTTACATCTTCACCATGATTTCCTTCCGGATTGGTAAGACCGAAAAAGCGCTCCTTAATGATAGCATCTTTTTTATTCCATAAACCCACCGAGAGACAAAGCAATTGCTGATCATCCGAAATTCCGGCTATGCCTTCTTCGCCCCAGCGGTATGCTTTGCTGCGGGCCATATCGTGCGTGATGTAGTTCCACGCATCTCCCTTACCGCTATAATCTTCACGAACAGTTCCCCATTGCCTTTCCGTAAGGTAAGGGCCCCATTTACGCCAGTCCTTGATATTATCCCGGTCTTCAATTAATCGTAGTTTCTCGGCTGTCATACGTTATGAAAAGTAAGAAAAAAAACCTGAGAAGAAAGGTTCGTGTACTTTTCTTAAAGCAATTTAAAAGTATGAGACGAGAAGTCACTAATAAATTTGACTATCGCTTAATCGGCAGTAAGCCGATGGGTCTTCTTGAGAAATTTAATAAAGAGATAAACCACGGTTACGGCCAGAACAATTAACCCAAAGGTGGGCAGTATTTCTTCAAAATTGCCATACTGTGCAGGATGTTGATACCAGGCTTTCAGTATTAACATGAGTCCGAGTATTGTTCCTGTAAAAGTAGAATTGTATTCTTTTAATAAT
>Ga0154020_10000515_pt1 | contig 47300 bp, 35 predicted proteins | sample Klosneuvirus_201_FD_109709 | JGI IMG/M metagenome (GOLD analysis project Ga0154020, IMG submission 109709) | Active sludge microbial communities from wastewater, Klosterneuburg, Austria - Klosneuvirus_20160825_MG | ecosystem: Engineered > WWTP > Aerobic digester > Activated sludge | place... | reverse complement strand
TCGCAGATCGATTCTGGAAGTATCATTTTCAAAAGGGCGTTGTACGATTGGTCCACTATCTATTTTTTCAGTGACGCAAAACTCCTATTTTTTCCCTTTCCCCACAACTTTTGACCCTGATCCTTTAATCCTAACCATAGGCTGAATGCATCAGGCGCGAGAGCCTTCAATACGAAAGAAATTGATAAAATCAGTATGTGGATTAGTCGGGCGCTATCAACAACCATCACCTTGCAGATACCGTTCTTCTTTCGATACTCTTCCTGACTCAAAAGGATACACAGACAAGTCTTAGCAATTGCCAGTCCTGCCAAAGCTGAACCTATAAAGGCAGAACAATCAACCTCACAAATCGTGCCGGTGTTAAAGTTGTGGTGATACCGTAAAATTACACAAAGCTGTTTAACAGAATAAACAAGCTCCGTCTATACCCAGGCTCCTGCGGCTATACTACCGGCCTCGACATCTCTAATATAAAATCATGAGTCGATGCGGGCTGTCCGAACAATTAATTAACGTTTTCGCTTACTCCGGCTTTTTTCAATGGCCCTTCTTTGCTTTTCCTGACGGCGCTTACCACCCAATTGTATTTTTTTATTTTTTCCCTTTTTCTCATGGAAAGCGCCTGTGGGCGCATTAAACTTTGATACTTTAATTTTTTTAACCCGGGTTCTTGGCATTTCTTCCGGCCTTAGTTCATCCGAAATTTCCAAGGTTTTGGGAAGGGTTTCTTTTTTAATCTTCACGCCCATGTATTTCTCAACAGCTTTGAGCTGGGCTAGTTCCGATTCGGTAATTAAACTCAGTGCGTTTCCGCTTTTATCGGCTCTGCCTGTTCTGCCAATGCGGTGAATATAAGTTGCAGGCTCTTTCGGAAAATCATAATTCACCACATGGCTCAGGTCCTTAAAATCAAGCCCCCTGGCCACCACATCAGTAGCAATCAGAATACGGTGAGTGCCATTTTCAAATAGTTCTATGCTTTTAAAACGGTTGGCCTGACTTTTATTTGAGTGGATGATCCCAACCTGCTCACCGAACTCAGTTAATGCTTCTTCCAGTTCATTGGCCAGATCCTTGTTTTTTACAAATACCAGCACTTTGGAAAAATCTGTTTTGTGCTGAATGAGGTATTTCAACAGATTTAACCTTGTGTTCATGTTTGGAGCCAAAAAATACCTTTGTTCGATTTTTTCAATTGGACTTCCGCGAGAAACCAGTTCAACAAAAACCGGATCTTTAAAATACAACTGTATCATACTCTCAGTTTCCTCACTTAAGGTGGCGGAAAAAGAAATGTTCTGACGTTTAGCAGGAAGGGCATCCAGAATTTGTGTGATTTGAGACCGAAAACCAAGTGCAAACATTTCATCTACCTCATCCACAACCAACTTTTTAATTGAAGTGAGGAGTACAGAACGACTGATAATAAGATCGATTAAACGACCGGGGGTGGCAACTAAAATGTCCAGTCCGGCGTGAATGTGTTGTTTTTGCGTGTTGATGTTGGATTCTCCATAAACTCCAAAAGCGCGAACCGACATGTATTTGGTTAATTGCTGAATGGTGTCCAATATCTGGGCAACCAACTCTCTTGTAGGCGCGAGAATAAGCACCCGAGGGTGTCTTTGTTCTGAGTACTCGAGCTGACGAAGTACCGGCAATAAATAGGCCAGAGTTTTTCCGGTGCCGGTTTGTGAAATTCCCACTGCGTCGCGTCCTGACATAATCACAGGAAATGCTTTTTCCTGGATGGGTGTTGGCTCAGAAAGCATTAGATCATCAAGTGCCCTTAACAAAGGTTTGCTGAGCTTAGTAGTATTAAAGGTATTTTCCATCCTAACGCGTGTTTGCTATTTTGTAATTCTTCAACCTTATATTCATCTATACTTTTGCCAGGTTCTGACCTTTTACAAAATCACAAATCAAATAGGCAATTAATTTCCCGGTTTTGTTGTCGGCTTTAATATGAGACAGGATGGGAGCTGCCTCAGCGATGTGCAGGTAGACCATGTTTTTGTGTTGAGCGGCGTGGTATACAAACTGTCGTGCTTCAAGCGGGCTTAGTCCACTGCTGGTTTTGGCGGAACTTGGAACGTTGGTTATGGCATCTAGGTCAATTTCCAAACCACAAGGCCCTTCGCCCAGAAAAGCCAGGCATTGTTCCAAAGCTCTTTTGTACGTTATGCTTTCTTGAACGAACACCTCTTCGTAGCTGGTGTAATACAAACGCTGACTTTCCATTCGGAATTTCTCATGACTTGCCTTGTTGTTATATTGTTCGTGCATGCATAACACGGCGTATTTGTTCAAAAACCCTTCCTCAAAGGCATAAGAAAACCCATTGCCACTGTGGCGACCTTCCAGAGAACGAAAATCCAAGTGAGGGTCGCAATTGATGCAATTGACTTTTTGGTTCAGCGCCAAAGAGGCACCTTTCAGATTGCCATAGGCGTTATTGTGCCCGCCTCCAATCACGATAGGTATCTTTCCCAGAGCGATAATGGTTTGTATCACTTCACTCACTCGGGCATCCAATTCCCTAACCAGTTCCCGAAGGTCTTTTAGGTCTTGTTTTTCTTTCCCGGATTTTCCTTCTGCAGCAAGCATCAAGTCCTCCACCTGAATTTCTCCCAATAGTATAAAGTCTTCTCCGGATAAAAATGCGTTGTTTTGCTGATTCAAAAAACTATCAAGGGCCGGCTTCCAGGCTGTGTGTGCGCCACCCCTACCCAGATTGGCTCTAACGCCAATATCTTCGGGTATGCCCAGAATAACGTAGCGGGCCTCGCTCTCTTTCAGGCTTTGTTTCCAGTCGTTTTTACTCAGCTTTACTTTCTCTCCAAGCTTTTCTTCACCTTCCCGAATTCTTGTAAAGCGGTTAATGTCTTCTCTTGTATATACTTTTAAAACAGCTGCCATTCTCTTTATTCCGACAAGTTGCTTTTAAAATAATTCCAAACCGCATCATTCGTCAAAGGCCAGGCTTTAATGTTTATGGGCTCTTTTTTTATAGGATGGGTAAATGAAATGCCATAGCTGTGTAAATGTATGAAACCCCCTTCGTTGGTTCGTGGAAATCCATATTTTAAATCACCTTTAATTGGGCAACCAATGGCTGAAAGTTGTGCCCTGATCTGATGATGGCGACCAGTATGCAAATTGATTTTCAACAAGTGGTAATTATCGGAGGAGGCCATGAGTTCGTAATCCAAACTTGCTTTTAAAGCATGAGTCACAGGTTTCACAAATGCTTTTGATGTGTTGGATTTTTCATTCTTCAGCAAATAATGTACAAGGGTATCTTTTTCCTTTGGTGGCTTTTGTTTTACAACAGCCAGATACGATTTTTGAATGTCCTTTTCGCGAAACAATTCATTAAAACGTGAAAGGGCTTTGCTGGTTTTGGCAAAAATAACAAGTCCGCTCACAGGCCGGTCTAAACGGTGAATAACCCCGCAGAATACATTGCCGGGTTTATTTTCTCTAACCTTCAGGTAATTTTTAATCTTCTCGCTCAGGGGCATATCTCCCGTTTTGTCGCCCTGCACCAGTTCAGAAGGCATTTTATTGATGATAAGAATGTGGTTGTCTTCGTAAACAATTTGTTCTTCCCAAATGGAATCGGTGTTAATCTTTAATGCCATGGTTATCGAATTCCGGTTTTAGTATTTTTACGTTTGGGTTTAAACATAAGGTTAAACCTGTATTCAATGCCTTCTGATGGAGCCGGGGCAGGTGATAAAGCCAGGGCCCCAAAATTACTGATCAAAAAATACGCCTCAGTACCACTCACAAAATAGGCTTCCTTGGCTGTTTTACCTAAACCTCTTTCATTGCTAAACCAAATGGGCCAATCGTACCGGGGGTTCGAGCGTATATAATTCATATAGGTTTTTACACTATCGTCAAGACAAATGCTTAAGAACACCATTTTGTCGCCGAACTTTTTTTTGAGTGATGCAATTTTAGGCATCTCTCTTAAACTTTGTGTGTTGTTAGTTGAGAAAAAGTTAAGATAAACCCATCGGCCCTTAAACGTTTGCAAGCTACCCATTTTACCGTTAGCTGCACGAGCCGAAAAAAGCGGAGCCTCAGAACCTACAAGTAACTTATTCATAAAATTCAGCATGTTGCTGCAAATTCGACGGTGTTCTTCCACACGACTCCCGGAAGCTATTTGAGTCAGGAGCTTTTTAATGGCTTCAGGGTTGTAGCCTTCCTCAAAATAACAATGCCATAAATTGTGCACTATCACCAATTCCCTCAGGGTGTCATTTTTCAGAAATTTGTCATCCTTAAAGTAGGCGGAAAGTCTGATGTAGTCAGATTCGGCATTAATCAGGTTTTGCAGCGACTGAGAAGACTTTCCCGTAGAAGCCGCCTTTAGGTATCCTGTGAAGCAGGCAGAGAAAAAATCCATGTAAGCTTTATGCGTATATAATATGGGCTTGTTGAGAATATACCCATTAATCAGGTAATTTTCACCCCGCGACACGCTTGCATTAATAGAGGCGATATTGTAGTTAACGTGCGCATGGAAATATTCATTCTGTAAGGACTTATACCTTATATCACAAAGCTTTTGAAGTGAATCAGCCCGCCTGAACATCATAGGCCGCGACAAAAACCGTTCATCTTCGCTTGTAAAAAACCCGTTGTAAAGCTTCTCGAAGTCCATCATCAGAACATTAAGTTCTGTTGTATCGTGTCCTAAAATACCAATATCCAATGGGAGTTCAGCATCGTTGTTGTACTTAAGCGCGGGCTCAAGTTCAGGAACAGTAATGCCAAACACAAAATCGGGTTGAACGAACAGGTAAAATGCAGCCTGTTCAATTTTAAGTTTCACGCGCTGTATGCCCTTGCCAATAAAAACCAATTCAAAATAACCATCCGGGGAAATAGTATCTGTGGCTTCCTTTTGTTCTAAATGTGAGATTTGGTCGCGTTCAGAAAAAACCTGAATAATTTTGCCCGCATAAGAAACATGAGCCAATCCCTGTATGGTGATTGTTTGTGCATGTCCATATTGAAAGGCCAGAAATAAAAAGAGGTATGTAAACAGAGGTTTTATAAAAAAGACGTGTTTTTGGAAAACTTTCAATTCTCAACTTTATATTGAAGAAACATGTCGCGGTAATTATCCGAGATCTCCTTTGAGTTGTTATTGGGTAACGTGGCGTAATAATAATCAAAGTCAATGAACTTTGGATTCTGAAACACCTCCTCCACCTTCACTTTGAAGTAAACCCCGGATGTTTTTTCATTTCTCAATTGCAAAACTTTACTAAGAGTAAATGAACAGGTTTGTATACAGTTATCCTTTCCTTTATACCCTCCAATGTGTATGGCGTAATCCCCTTTCACGGTGTTCGTAAGGGTGTTAAACCTGCCTTCCAATTTGTAAAAAATATACCCTGTGTTCCAGTCCCAGAACATGTTCTTTGAAGGATCCAGGTCGCCTGTTTGGCTGCCACTTACATTTCTCAGGCTGTCTACCCCTAATAAAAAATCGACACTAACAAAGTCGCCTTCCGGCAGGTTGTTAAGTGTAATCGTATTTATTCCTTCCACATGTTGAATGAGGTGGTAACTATCCGCTACTGAATAGGTGCTTCCGTCTGACTTCTTAAGTTTAATGTTTGAAATATAATAATTGAATTTTGACACTGTAAAACTATCTGAACTGAAATTGGTGTACCATTTTGTTTCAGGTGTTAGAGGCTCAGAATTAACCGTGGGCTCTAGTATAAGTTTTAATACAGGACCAACTTTAGTTACAATTGGCTCATCCTCTTTACAGGACAGCAGCACAAAAACAGCCACTACAAGTGTAAAAACAATTTTAAATTTAAACATGTTCAAAGATACTAAAATTATGCCCTATGGCACCGGGTCGTAACCGTGTCCGCCCCAGGGATGACAGCGCGACAAACGCTTAATGGCCAACCAACCACCTTTGAAGGCACCGTATTTGTTTACCGCTTCCGTGGCGTATTGGCTGCAGGAAGGAGTATAACGGCAGGCGTTCGGTAAAAGAGGCCGAATGCTGTATTGGTAAAACCTGATGAATAGTAAGGCAAGGCGTTTGAACATATATCCTCACAAAGGTAAACAATTATGAAGATTTCGAAATGACCAAGAGTCTGAATTTACCGAAAATCCATACAGCTTACCACTTATATAAAAGGGAGAATTCTCTCCATAATATAGTTACATTTATTCTGAATTTTAATTTTCATACCATGAAAACAACGTGTTTTAGCATTTACAAAACGGCCCTTATTTGCTGTTTTTCATTTGCTCTGCTTTCGGCTCAGAACCTGAATGCACAGAAAAAGAAGGATAAAGACAAGGATAAAAAAGAAGCCGAAAAACCCAAGGAAAACGGGGCCCAAAAGGATGCACCTAAAAAAATCAGTGAGGTGGTTAAAACCTGTACCAAAACTGAAGGTCTGTTCACGTTTTACCGTGACTCAACTACGGGAATTACCCACATGCTGATAAAAGAGGAGCAACTCAACAAAGAGTACATTTATTTTAGTCAATTCTCAAATGGTGTACTGGAGGCCTGGTCTTTCAGAGGAGCCTATGCCAGTACAATGGTTTTTAAGATTCAGAAACATTACAATAAAATTGAGTTTGTTTTTCAAAACACCACGTCTTACTTCGATCCCAAACATCCGGTATCCCGCGCGGCTGATGCCAACATGAGCAACAGTACCCTGGCCAGCCTGAAGATTGCTGCACAAAACGATGGCAAAAACGAATTTCTTGTAGATGCCGATCAGCTTTTTCTGAGAGAATTATTCCTGCAGGTGAAACCTCCTATGTTTCCCGGTCAGGGACCAGAGAATTTTACCTTGGGGGAATTGGATAAGGACAAAACCAAAATTCTGAACATACGCTCCTACCCTGCTAACAGTGATTTGGAGGTAGAATATTCTTACACCAAAAACAACACCTTGGCCTGGGGTTCGCGCGCCATTGCCGACGGCCGCTACGTAAGTGTAAAAGTATACCACAGCTTGATTGAGATGCCTCAAAACGATTACCAGCCCTTGTACGATGATCCCAGAGTAGGGTATTTTATAGAAGAGGTGTCGGATATGACCACCTTAAACACCATTAATTACCGTGACCTTGTGCATCGCTGGCATTTGAAAAAGAAAGATCCTAATGCTGCGGTATCTGAACCGGTAGAACCCATCACCTGGTGGATTGAAAATACAACACCTCTGGAGATACGTCCAATCATTAAAAGAGCGGGTGAACAATGGAACCTTGCATTTGAAAAGGCGGGTTTCAAAAACGCCGTGGTGATAAAGGAACAACCTGACAACGCTGATTGGGATGCCGGTGATATTCGTTACAATGTTTTGAGATGGACCTCATCACCCTACTTGCCATTTGGAGGTTATGGTCCGAGTTTTGTAAACCCAAGAACAGGTCAAATACTTGGTGCAGATATCATGCTTGAATATTTTACCCTTGCCAACAGCCTCCGTTCCGAAAAATTAATGGGATCCGAGTCGTCCCTGTATCCCCGTTTCCCTGAGCCACCACACCGCCATAAATCTTTCACCTATTGCGAAGCCGCCGACTATGCACACGAAAATCAATTGTTTGCTAACCTGGCTCTAAAAGCTATGGGGGGTAGCAAACTGGACGAGAGCAAAATGATTGAGGAGTTTTTACATTTTCTTATCCTACATGAAATGGGTCACACGCTTGGATTGAACCACAACATGAAATCAAGCCAATTGCATCCCATTAAGGACATACACAACATGGAGATAACCGGAAAAATGGGACTTACCGGATCGGTTATGGATTATCCTATGGTGAATTTCTCCAATGACCGCAGTAAACAAGGCCACTATTTCACCAAGGTGCCGGGCACTTACGATATGTGGGCCATACAATGGGCCTATACACCTGGAATTGGAGATGCGGAAAGGAAAAAAATGCTTGACCGTTCTACTGAGCCTCAGCTGATGTTTGGTAACGATGCCGACGACATGCGATGGCCGGGTAAAGCCATTGACCCAAGGGTAAATGTAAACGACTTGAGCAGCGAAGCCATCGCCTATTCCATTGGGCGCATAGAATTGTGTAGAAAAGTGTCCGGAGAGGTGATGAAAAAATTCGCCAACGAAGGGAAATCATATCAGGAGCATGCCATCGCATATGCCATTCTCAGCAACGCGCAGGGAGCTTGTGGTGCTACGATTTCGCGTTATGTTGGTGGTGTGTATGTTGACAGGGCAATGGTGGGTCAAGCAGGCGCCAGTAAACCGCTTCAACCTGTGGAAGCCGAAAAACAAAAACAAGCCATGGACGCGCTTGCGAAGTACATCTTTGCTCCCGATGCCTTTCAACTGGATAAACAAACCTTAAACTATCTTCAGATACAACGCAGGGGATTCAATTTCTTCGGCATTACGGAAGATCCTAAACTTCACCGCAGGGTGTTGTTCTATCAAAGCGATGTGTTGGAGCACTTGCTGCATCCTAGCACCACGCAACGTTTGGTAGACAGTAAACTTTACGGGAACGGTTATGGTGTGGAACAAATGATGAACGATTTGACAACAGCCATATTTAAAGCCGATATTGCAAGTAATGTGAACAGTTTCCGTCAGAACCTTCAAACCGAATACACACGTTCACTTATCAACATGATCAGTGGACCGCAAAGCGCGCAATACATGCATACCGTAAAAGCAAGTGTTGCCTACCAATTAAAGGAGATCAAAAAAATGTGTGCTTCACCCGGAGGAGACCTTTCAACCCAGGCCCACAAAGAGTACCTGAGCACCTTAATTACTAATGCACTTAGGGAACTTCACTAATTAAACAGGTAATAAGAAGGCCTGAACGTATCAGGCCTTCTTTAAATATTCAGTACTTGTGTGAAATAAATTAAACTTCATTCCGTCCTTTATACGATAAAAGTTTCAATTTGTGAATTGTTATCCAGCCATTCTCCATTTTATACTGAGTGAAATGCAGACTGAACTAGAATTTTAATCCCAGGGTTATATAAAAATTTATGGGGTCTGCCGGTATTATTCCTGGTCCGGGATACCCTTCCGTTCTACGGGTAAAGTAGTTTGCATTTAAGGCATTATTACAGCCAGTATTTAGCCTCAACTTTCTCCAATTGTAGTGAAGGGAAAAATCCAGAATGGAATACGCCGGAATAAGGCCATAAAGTCCGGATGAAGAGCTTTCGGAGTTTGTAGCCTCAGAAAATTGTTCTGCTGTTTTTGAATATTGCAAGGTAAATCCAAAGCTATTGAACGCGTACGTTATCCCGGTGCGAACAATGCTTCTTGGAACGTATTCAACCCGCTTTCCATCATAGGCAGTTTGTTCGCTTTTGTAATAGGCGTTAATAAAAGAAAGGTTAATAAAAGTTGACACTTTATGTTTTGATTTTCTATTGATCAATTGCATCCAGTCAATTTCAGCAAAAGCCTCAAGGCCCTGATTACTGCTATTTCCAATGTTTGTGCGGTAACGAATAATCTGGTAAGTAAATGAATCAACTTTTAATGTGGTCCCGATTCGATTATTATATTGAATGTAAAACAGACTCACATCAAAATACAACAGGTTCTTGATCACACCGCGAACACCGGCATCGGAAGTAAATCCGTTTTCATCCATAAGGTTAGGATCAACCTCAAAATTAGGATTAGCCACACGCATGTCATTAAAATTAATGGAGCGGTAATTTTGACTGATGTTGGCGTATAACTCAAGTGTTTTATTTAGTTTGAATTGATTTCCGAGACCCAACAGCAAAAAACTCCGGCTGTTTGAACGTTGATCATAAACTTTCATGTCGAGCAACACATTCCCTGCCAGGTTTTTATTGATGAGGCGGTAGTAGCCGTCTGACGCGGTATTAATGTATTCAAAACGGATTCCGGGAACAAGGCTCCATCGTGAACTTATCTGAAAAATATTTTCGGCAAATACTGCATAATTGAGTGATGGAAATGTGTATGCGGAGTTTTCAAGATTATCGGGATGTAAAAAACTAAAATTAGCTTCAGCAGTTTTATCCGCATCTCCCTGCTCACGTTGTGTATGCCCATTGTAATACCTGGCACCAATTAAAAAATGATGGTTGCGATCCTTTATAATATAACGATGCAGTAAACGGGCCTCGAGCCCAAAATTCCTATATACGTCGCGCATTAAATTCCTGTTGGCGCTGGTATCATCCGACCTGTCAGGTCGTCCCAAATAACCCAAAGCATCTCTGCCGGCAATCAATCCAAAGGTAGTTAGGTTAAAATTTGTTTGATCATTCAGCTTGTAATCTGCTTTTAAAGAAAATAAATTCCAGTTCACTTTAAACCAATTTCTGTTTCTGTTTACTGTTGATTCATCCTTTTTAAACTGTTGATCCGTCATACCACCCGGCTGCTGAGCCAGATAATTCATGAAGGTGTATTCACCACTTAGCTTTAATTTTTCATTCACCTGATACCCAAGTGAAACAAATGCCGTGTGGTTGTCGGATTCTGAGCGTGCCCGCCAACCGGTGTAGCGCTTGTATTGGTAAAATGTGTTATAAGTCCAACTTTTTGATGTGCCACTGAGTTGGTTGAAAGAATTAAAAAATCCAAATGAGCCAATGGTTTGACGAAAGTTACCGGCAAGAGTTTTGTTTTCGGCCTCCCTGAGTTTGTAATTGATAAGCCCACCAAACTGTGTACCGTATTGCAAACCCGAAGCACCTCTCAGGATATCAATGCGTTCAACAGCTTCGGAAGGTGGGGTATAATAACTTTCGGGATAACCCAGCGCATCAGCAGAAATGTCGTAGCCGTTTTGCCTTGTGTTGAAGTTAGAAATACGGTTGGGATTTAATCCGCGTCCACCCACACCAATACTCGAACCCGTGCCTTCATTTTCAAATACATTGATACCGGGCACCTTTGAAAATAATTGCCTACTGTTATTGGCTGCGAGATTGGCATTCAGATCCTCAAGGATAACTGATTCAGATTTTTTACCGGCATAAATACCGGTCCCTTCCACATTGTTTAAGCGCGAAATACCAAAAGTGTTGTCCTTTTCCACCATCACATCTACCACATCCAACACAACAATTTCAGGCTCTAATAGGATAAACAAAGTAGTGTCCTTAGAACTTGTGAATCTGGCAGTATATGGTTTAAAAGCCAGGTGTTTAATACGCAACTGATAGTTTTGTTTTGGATTAATTTTAAGCCTCACCTTGCCCATAGTATCAGTAAACAATTGCTGCTCATCCAATTTTACACGGGCTTCTTTTACCGGGAAAGAAGTGAGTGCTGAATTAACATTTATCTCAACAGTAAGTTCCTGTGAATAATGAAGACTCAGGATAAAAGTAAATGTGATTATAAACAGTGCTCTCATTTAATACGACCTTACCCAGGTTTTATTTTTAAAAAAAGAATTGGATGTTTTGCTCAGGTCTATTTCAGGATCGATGTACTCTTTTGTTCCGCTCCCGTTTAGTGTGACAAAACTTTTTACGCGCACTTCGGGCTCAGTAAACCCCTGCTTAAGGTAATGTTCCCGAAGGTAGCAGGCATAGTCCACCATCATGTCCGGCTGTGTAGCCATCATTTTTTCCTGCATGTAGCTCAGGTGGTGTTTGTTGTCGATTTCCACTTCGCGACCACTGTTCCTGTCCCTGACATAAAAAAATGCGGTTCCTGCTTTTTCCATCAGCATTACCCTCCACGAAAATCGATAACCCTGCTCTGTCCAGAACAGGTTGCCTTTATAAAGTAAATACCGGAAAGGCAATAGAAATTGTATTAAAAAATACAGGACAAATAAGCTGATTGCAGGTGAAACCAACTTCACCAAATTTGGACTTTGTATACCACCCTTTGCCACATAACTGAATATAGCTTTCAGTTTGTTCAACACTGCCAGATGAACCTCTTCTTTAAAGAAAATAATCGTTATGGTCATCATAATGTAAGGGAACATGCCAATGTTAAAAAAGAGGGAAGTTGCCAGATGAAAAATAATCACAAAGACATAAGCCACATAAACAGTACGACGGTTAAAAAGAAAAAATCCAATGCACAAATCGTAAATACAAGCAAACCAGCAGAACACAAAGGCCAGCCATTCTTTCTCCATAACACCTCCAATTATCGGAAAATGCGAAAATGCAGGCAACCATATCTTTAAAGGCTGGGCATTAAACAACCAGTCGGTGTTGATCTTGGCTATACCAGCGAAAAAATAAACCACAAACATTTGCAATTGAGGCATAAGCACAAACATCTGTGGCACCCGCTCCAACTCCACCCTTTTGAACCATTTATTATTGAGTGAAAAATTTCTGTCGGCTGGAATAAAAATGAGTAAAAAGGCAACAAGACTTATAAAATAATAGTGGTTGAGGTAATTGGTTTTATCAATTAACTCTACATAGGTGAACAAAATAAAAAACACAATAGTGCTGATGCGGTAAAAAGCACCCAGCAAAATACCCAAACTTGAGACAAGAAGAAGGGCAAATACCAAATACATACCTTCTGCCGGCAATACCTTTACCCACTCGAAACCATAATAAGGAAAATGCATTTTGGGCATCACATACATGGTTTGTACCCAGCCTTTGGCGATAAATCTGGAGATTGATACAAACATGAGGAGTCCGAACGCTATCCTGAAAATAATCAGAGGAGCGATGCTGACTTCCTTTTTTAAATATTTCCGTAAAACACTAGTCACCATCGCCATCCTGATAGGTGATGACCACTCCCAGGCTTGAAGGCAAGTCGGTTTTTAATAACACCAGAAGTTTTACCAGTTCCACATAAGCCGCATCAACAGCTCCAGGGTTAATGACCACTTGCTGAGAAATGCTTCCCTGAATAGCGTTTAGTTTAGAGAAGGCCAAACCAAATTGTTTATTGATTGCGGAGTTTAAGGTCTCACTCCCATACATCACCTTCAGATGATCCAGATAGTCATCAAATCCCTTACCGTTACTGCCTGATAAACCTCTGGCCAAATACAGGTTTTCAATGGCCTTCAATGTTTCGATGGCGTATTCCTTCGACCTGCCGGAGTAATAGACCTCGCACTGTGTTGGCTGAACAATGCCTAGTGTTTTTTTTCCTAGGGGAATTCCTACTTTGGCATTTTTAAGGTAATCCAGTTCAAAATTCAGTTGGTTAATTAGAAAACCGATCGAACTGCCAACATCTGTGCCCAAAGAATTAATAAAGGTGTTTCTGTAAGCGCCTTTCCATGAAGAGAGTACGGCATTTATCCTGCCCGACATGTCGCTCAAAAGATGAGTAACGTAATTGCGACGAGCTTCAGAAGCGACAAAAGCATTCACAACCACCGATTCATCTGAAGAAAGACTGAAGAATAAATAGTCAAGTGCAGGCAAACCTTTAGCGTCCAAATTGGCAACCAGATTAAGGTCATATACCCCTGAACTGATGTTAGCCATGATTTGTATTGTATCCGTGGGAAAGACATTGAAGTTTGAACGCATGATGACTGACTCTGCCGGACCAAATTCAAATAATCCACATCGCTGGTACCTGAGATATACATTCTGAAATTTTGTTTTAACAGATTGTAGTCCATTCAGATTTGGGTTTAGCTTAAACTCAGAGTATATCACTATCAGGCTATCAAGTGAAAATTTAAACGCCTCGTACGAAGGAATAATCAACTCATCTGCCAGTTGAACAAGCATGGCTTGTTTATCGAAGCTTGCAGCAGGCTCTTCGGGACTTTCGTTTACCTTTTTTTTACAGGCAAAAAACAGTACCGTAAAACAGATAACGAGTGCTATGGGAAGTTTTAACTTCATTCAAAATCAATCTGCGAATATCCTAAATACAGTTCGAACCTTAAATACCTTAAACAGGGTATCCACATCCCGGCCCAGGCAGCATAAAGGCCGGGCTCGGCACTTTCGCTCTAAGGGATGAGTGTCGCGTTCAAGGCAAATACGGCCTCAAGTTTCGCAATGGCTAAATCAAGATTGGCTGCATTCAATTGAAATAAATTGGTTCCAAAATAATTTAACAAAGTGGCGATATCGTCGTCCGTAATGGTTTTTTGTGTGTTATATCGAAATGCAGTTACAAACCCATACGCCTCAGACATGTTGTGGTGTAAGGTGGCGGGATCGCTCAAATTATTCTTTGCGCCTTTTAGGTATGAGATGCACTTTGCAGCTGCTACTTTTTCCCAGGTGGCAACAACAATTTCTTTCGCCGCGTCTCTGGCAGTATTGTCTTTGTTACTGATGGCTGCACGGCCTTTTAAAAAGGCATTCATGATCAATGTATTTGAACCAATAGCCGGGTTCACCGAATTGCAATAGCTACCCCAGTTTTTAAGCCCTACTGTTGAGGTAGGAAAACTTACCGGTACTCCAAAGTACCCGAAAGCCTCATCCCAGGCGTTCTCCTGAGCGGTGGCGTTGTTTATAGAAGTAGAATTATCAAAACCCGAAATGGTATTCAACAAGGTCATTGCCTGATAATAAAACACAGCACCCATAATACCCTTTTCTGCCAGTTCTTTGTACTCAAAACCATTGGCATTTACCAGCACCGCGCGTGCCGGCGATACTAATTTCCCCCTCACACCGCTTGAAGCAGTTGTAACTGTTGGATTTGCGGATGAACTACTACTTGCCAGTTCTGCATCATCAAAAGCCAGTTCCAGTTCCGAAACAAATGAAAACAGGTTACTGGTCTTATCCTTTAATTGTAAGCCGCTATTATTAAGCGATGCATCACTAAAGACTGAAGCTGCATTGGCATACATGTCCTTTAATTTTTGAGCGTTGAGTGTCGGCTGAGTTGCAGCTGTAGTAGTGTGTGTACTTCTTAGGTAAGTGGTCAACTCACCCAACATGGCTATACGTTTTGTGGAGCTTGTAAAGTCGGCATTGCTAAACGTGTAAGTAGTAGGTATGGTGTAGGAAGGTGTTGGCGTTGGCGTTGGCTCCGGGGTCGGGTCAATGGTATCTTTTTTGCAAGCACTTAGGCTGAGGATTAAGGAAAAAACAACTAAATGAAGTGATTTGGTAATGTTGGTCATAAGGTTCTATTTTGCGTTTACAAAACTCTTATTTAGAATCATTACAAACAATACCACAAATGGGGTATTCTCTTTTCATAAATAAAAAAGTCATGTAAAACGGCCTAAAAACTTAAGCCAGGGCAAGGGACGAAGAGAAACGGAAAAAGGAATATAACGGCAAAAAGGCGCTAGTTGAGCTTTTTAGTCCGAACAAAAAAATTCGGATCCAATTTAAACGCAGTATTACTCAATTCTACCTTTTGCCACTTTTCTGTTGGATTAATCCAAAAGTCTCTATCGGCAAATATGAGTTTCATAGGCATATCAAAGTGCCTGACACAATTTGCCCATCGAAAACTCAGTTTGTTCCCGTTCAATTTGAATTCAAGTACAGGAATTTGTTTGGTGCGCAGGTATTGGTCAAAAACATTCTGCAGATCAAGTTTCAGGAAGTTAATCATGTATTCCTCTATTTGTTTGGAGCTTACCGTTTGGTGCCAAAACGTTTTATTCATATCCCGCAACATGGCCCTCCATATGCTGTCGTTATTCACCATCTGCCGGATGCTGTGTAGCATGTTAGCCGCTTTATAATACATGTCGCTGGAACCATCCCGGTTCACATTATAGTCGGCAATGATGGGTTCGTCGTTCTGCACGCCGATGCGGGTGCCGATTACATAATCGGAGCCTGCCTTCTTACCAAACAAATATTGTGTATACAAACACTCAGAGTAAGCCGTAAAACCTTCATGCACCCAATTATCGGCCACATCTTTCACAGTAATATTATTTCCAAACCACTCGTGACCTGATTCGTGTATGATAATAAAGTCCCATTTCAAACCCCAACCCGTTAATGACAGGTCTGTGCCCAGGTAACCGTTTTTGTATTTATTGCCATAAGCAATGGCACTTTGGTGTTCCATTCCAAGATAAGGAGCCTCTACGAGTTTATACCCGTCTTCATAAAAGGGATATTTCCCAAACCAATATTCAAAACACCGCAACATGGGTTTTACCTGAGCAAACTGTTTTTTAGCAAGCTCAAGGTTTTCCTGCAGTACCCAAAAATCCAGATTCAGTATACCTCCTTCGCCTTGAAGTGTGTCCTTAAAATTCGCATAATAACCGATATAAGGAATGATGTTGTAATTATTAATGGGGTTTTGCACTACCCAATTGTAGGACGCTCTGCCATTCGAGATCATTTCAATTCCTCTCATTCGACCATTTGATACCGCCACAACATCGGCAGGAACGATAAAATGCATGTTACAGCTGTCCACTTCATCATATTGGTGATCTTTGCATGGAAACCAAACGCTGGAAGCCATGCCCTGACAGGCAATGGATATCCAGGGTCGCTGACGGGCATCTTTGGTCCAAATCAAACCCCCGTCCCATGGCGCTTGTTTGGCCACGTGAGGTTTGCCATGAAAATAAACGGTCAATGTTTTATTTTCAGCTCTCTGCTGTGCCTTCAACAGTTGAATAAAGTAGGCATTGCCATCCTTTTTCCAGGTACATTTTTGTCCATCCTGCAGCACCGAATCTAGATGCATGGGTTCCATTAAGTCAAGTTGCATGATCTGATCAGACTCAAGAACCTTATAGGCTATGGTGTTTTTGCCTGAAATGCTGCTGTCGGGATAATTAAAGTCAACTGTAAGATCATAATGTTTCAGATCCCACCATAACCTTGCCTTGCCAATCCCCCCCCGCAAGGAATCAGCGTGAGTGTATACAGCTTTTTGAGAATATAATCCCAGTGCAGAGAAGAACAGGATGAACAGTACGAGTGGTTTGATTTTTTCGTTATAAACCATACAGGTCAATTTGCGTTTATACTGCAAATGTATTCATGAACCTGAATAATTCATCCGAATTTTAGACATTACAGCCCTTTTAAATACATTCTCTTTAACAAGTTTTTGATAAACTGTAGCCCTAATTCGCTAATAGTAGTAAGGGGATAGCGCGAATTTCTTACCTTTACCGGTCTTTAAAAATAATGATGCTCGAGAAACTGGAAGAGATAAAACGCCGTTACGAAGATGTGGAAGCGAAACTTTCCGACCCCAAAGTAATTGCCGATATGAAGTTGTTCAAAAAACTGAACATTGAGTACAAGGAATTGGGCTACGTAGTTGAACACCTGAACACCTATAAAAAAGTGTTGTCTAACATTGAAAGTGCCAAAGAAGTTTTGGCGACCGAGAAAGACAAGGATTTTCTTGATATGGCCAAGTCTGAGCTCGAAGAAAACAGGGCTAAAGAAGCGCAACTGGAAGAAGAGATCAGAATGATGCTGGTGCCGAAGGACCCTGAAGATGAGAAAAACTGTGTAATGGAATTGCGCGCAGGAACAGGTGGTGATGAGGCCTCCATTTTTGCCGGAAACCTATTCGAAATGTACTCCCGCTACTGCGAGAAAAAAGGTTTTAAAATTGAAGTGGTGGATGCTAACCCCGGTACAATGGGTGGGTACAAGGAGGTTGTTTTTAATGTAAGTGGTCAGGGTGCTTATGGCATTCTAAAATTTGAAAGCGGCGTGCACCGCGTACAACGTGTTCCGGCTACAGAAACTCAAGGGCGCGTTCACACCTCTGCTGCATCGGTAGTGGTGCTTCCTGAGGCCGAGGACCTTGATGTGGAGGTAAAAGATTCTGACATTGAGTTGGCCACGGCCCGAAGTGGTGGTGCCGGAGGGCAAAATGTAAATAAAGTAGAATCAAAGGTCATCCTTACCCACAAACCCAGCGGAATTGTAGTAACTTGTCAAACCGAAAGGAACCAACTGGGAAACCGTGAAAAAGCCATGCACATGCTTCGTTCTAAACTTTATGACATTGAATACCAAAAACGCCTTGAAGCGGTTAGTAAACGTCGCAAAACCATGGTAAGTACCGGCGACCGTAGCGCAAAAATCAGAACATACAATTACCCTCAAAACCGAATCACAGACCACCGCATCAATTTAACGCTCTACAACCTTGATAATTTTGTGAACGGAGACATACAGGAAATGATTGACAAATTACAGTTTGCCGAAAACGCCGAACGCCTGAAAGAAGGCGGAATATAACTTTAAGGAAATGACATCAAAAGAAGAAGATAAAATTCGTAATGCCTTTGCCCATAAAGACTGGAGCGATATTAAGGCCCAAAACAGCTGGCAGATTTTTAAGATCATGAGCGAGTTTGTTGAAGGATTTGAAAAAATGTCTAAGATTGGACCCTGCGTTTCAATTTTCGGAAGCGCCAGAACCAAACCTGACAACAAATACTATCATGTAGCGGAGGAAATCGCCTTTAAACTTGTAAATGAAGGTTACGGCATCATTACGGGAGGTGGCCCCGGTATTATGGAGGCGGCAAACAAAGGAGCACAGCGCGGAGGAGGAAAATCTGTAGGATTAAACATTGAGCTGCCATTCGAACAAAAACACAATGATTATATCGACAAGGATAAAAACATTCAGTTTGATTATTTTTTTGTTCGTAAAACGATTTTTCTCAGGTACTCTCAGGGGTTTATCGGTATGCCCGGTGGCTTCGGCACCATGGATGAATTGTTCGAATCCTTAACACTTGTACAAACCATGAAAATCGCTCAGTTCCCTGTTGTGTTGGTTGGCAAGGAATATTGGGGCGGCTTGATGGATTGGTTAACCAATACCATGCTAAATCAGGAAAAAAACATCAACGCACCCGACCTGGAACTGTTCAAAGTAGTTGACACAGCTGATGAAGCTGTAAATTACATAGTGGATTTTTACAGCAAATACCTGCTAAAACCAAACTTCTGATTGTTTTACTGGCTGTTTAAAATATTTGTTGTTCCATTTTTTTATCTGGTTTCACTTGTTCCCTTTTTTTTACTTTATCCCATAAGTAATGCATTTTCTTTCGTGCTGTATTATCTTGTAGGGTACAGAAAACAGGTTGTTATTGACAATCTCAGGAAGTCCTTTCCTGAAAAGTCAGATGCAGACATCCAGAAGATTACCAAAGCGTTTTACATCCATTTTGTAGATGTGATATTTGAAACTATTAAACTGATGTCGATGACAGAAAAAAGCTTCAAAACCCGCTGCCGTTTTAATGATGAAGCAGTGCGAACCTTTGAATCCTTTTTTAATAAAAACCAAAGTGTTGTTGGTATTATGGGGCATTGCGGTAATTGGGAATGGGCTGCCATTTCGCACCAGTTTTACTTCAAGCAGCTTATTACCGGTGTTTACCACCCCCTAACCAATAAAAGTTTCGATGAATTTATGTTACAACTTCGCGGCCGTAAAGGTGGGCACATTATTCCAATGAGTATGGTATACAAACAACTGTTGTTTTTGAAAGAACAACAGATTCCAACCACGCTGGGTTTAATTGCCGACCAGGCACCACCTCCAGAATCAGCTTATTGGACACGTTTTATGAACCAGGATACAGGTTTTTTTTATGGCCCTGAAAAAATTGCCAAAAAATTCAATTTCCCGGTGCTCTATCTTGGTGTAAAAAAAATAAAGCGGGGGTATTATGAAATGAGAGTCACAGTACTTACGGAAACGCCTAATGTGTTGGCAGACGGTGAGATCACGCAACGGTACGTAAACGAACTGGAAAAAGACCTAAAGGAGCAGCCTTTTAACTGGCTCTGGAGCCACAAACGCTGGAAACACAAAAAACCGGCCTAATGAAAAGTTTATCCTCATTTCATTTCCACACTAGGTAAAGCCCGCAAAAAATTCCCATTTTTACCGGAGAAATTTTTATGAATCAAACCAAACCCAAGCCCACTACCCCACCGGTGAACACAGGTCCCGATTTTTTTGAAAATCTTGGGAATAAAGCCTATTTGTTTACCCTTTTTCTATTAATGGCTGTTGCCTTTTTTGTTTTTCAGGATTTCCTCCTTTTTAAGAACATTTTCCTTTACAAGGACATTGGCAGCGACACTTTAAATGGCGTGTATCCCTATTTCAGACATTTGGCCAGCTATTACCAGGCCAACGGCATACCAACCTGGTCATTTGCTGAAGGCATGGGACAATCCATTATGGCCGGTTTTTTAAGAGACCCCTTTCAATTGCCGGCTATTCTTGCCGGACCTGAAAGCATGCCGAAAATTTTTATCTATGTTGAAGTAGTTAAAATACTGCTTGGTGGTTCGGTTTTTTACTTTTTTTTAAAATCACTCCGGGTTTCCAACTATTCAGCTACGATTGGGGCCTTATTGTTTTCTTTCTCCGGATTTATGATCATAGGTGCCTGCTGGTACCTGTTTACCTTTGAAGCGTTTAGCTTAGCACTGCTGTTACTTGGGTTCGAGAATCTCTACCAGAAAAAAAATTGGGTAGTATTTATCTTAGCCGTTTTTATTACCGGCATCTCATTTCCGGTGAACCTCTTTCCTTTTGGTTTATTTATTCTTTTCTACGCCTTATTCAGATTCATGCAGGATCAAAAATTTAAGGCCGGCGTGTTTTTGAGTCTTGTAGGACAATTGATCCTGGCCGGAGTCATAGGGGTTTTGTTCTCAGGGCCCTTTTTACTTGAAAATATTTTTCAAATTCTTGAATCGCCAAGGGGCAGCGGCACCGATTCGTATTTTGCACTGCTTTCCTCTGCTCCCAAATTTGCCTTGGTGAGCAAATATGAATTTGGTTCGGCGGTAATGCGCATGTTCAGTAGCGATATACTGGGCTCCGGCAACAGTTTTAGTGGTTTCCAAAACTACCTGGAGTCACCTCTTGGGTATTGTGGCCTGATAAGTTTAATGCTGTTTACCCAGGTGTTCCCGCAATTGGATAAAACCAAAAGGCGTATTTACCTGGCACTTCTGGTATTCTGGCTCATCCCTACCTTTTTCCCTTACTTTCGATATGCCTTCTGGTTATTTTCAGGAGACTATTACAGAATCTATTCCTTTTTCCTATCGCTGGTATTAATACTATTTTCTGTACAGGCCCTCGACCTTATTCTTAAATCGAGAAAGGTTAACCTTATTGCGCTCATCGGAACCCTTGGGTTTTGGTTCCTGCTCACGTCTGTGCATTACAAATCGCCTATAAGTTATCCCGGTGCGCAACCTATGGTGAAAGAACTGCTCCGGGATGAAACCATCACTTTTTTTGTTCGCACCTTCCTGCTTTTTTATGCATTGGTGATATATTTTCTCGCGAAATCAAAAAATCAGGTTCTCGTAAAAACACTTTTACTTTCACTGGTGTGTATTGAATTGGTTTACCTCTCTTCTATTTCAGTTAACAAACGGGAAATTGTGACTGCTCGTGAGATGAAGGAAAAAACCGGCTACAACGATTATTCTGTGGAAGCATTGCAGTACATTAAATCCAGAGAGAAAGGGTTTTTCAGGGTAGATAAAATGTATTTTTCAGGTGGCGCCATGCATGGCAGTTTGAACGATCACAAAGTTCAGGATTACTACGGCACCAGCAGCTATAACTCATTCGCACAAATCAATTTTGTAAACTACATGCGTGGTTATGATGTAATTGACAAACACAATGAATATGCCAGCCGCTGGGTTGACGGGCTCAGAAACCGACCATTCCTGGAATCGCTTAATCATGTTAAATACACATTAACCAAAAGCACCGCCATCAATCCACTTTGGCAAAACACCCACGACTCCGTAGCCAAATTCGGAGATGTGGTGGTATTAAAACACAGGTATGAGCTGCCAATGGGTTACACCTACAACGCCTATATACCCAGAAGCGAATTCGACCAACTTTCGCCAACTCAAAAAGACCTGATGAGTTATAAAGCCGTAGCCATTGAAGATGATGATCTGCCCAAAACGGGTAGTCTGAAAAGGTTAGGCTTAAAGGACAGTATTGATTTCAGAACCTTTACCTGGGATTTTCTGCCCACCAAAATTCAGGAACTAAAACAAGAAGCACTTCAATTATCAGTGTTTGAACAAGACCGGATTGAAGGGAAAATAAAACTCAGTAAAGAAAAACTCGCCTATTTTAGTTTTCCACATGACAAAGGCTGGAAAGCATACGTCGACGGAAAAGAAACTGAAAAAATACTGGTGAGCTGTGGCATGACCGGACTTATTATTCCTGCCGGTGAGCACACTATACAACTGGTTTACACCCTTCGTTTTTACGGAAAAGGATGGGTGCTTTTTGCACTTGGTCTTGCGCTCGCAAGCGGTCTATATCTTATTAACAGAAGAAAACAATCAAAAGCCAAATCACATGGATAACACATCATATAAATTCGGAACCAAAGCCATACACGCAGGCGCTGAACCTGACCCAACCACCGGGGCTATCATGACGCCTATTTTTCAAACCAGCACATTCGTACAGGAATACCCCGGCAAACACAAGGGTTATGCGTACGCCAGGGGCAAAAACCCAACCCGCGAAGCTCTTCAAAAAAACATTGCCGCACTCGAAAACGGAAAACACTGCCTTTGTTTTAGCAGTGGCATGGGGGCCATTGATGCCGTAATAAAAATGCTGAGACCCGGAGACGAGGTAATTACCGGCGACGATTTGTATGGAGGCAGTTACCGCATGTTCACCAAGGTATTTGCCAACTACGGCATCACTTTTCACTTTGTTGACATGAGCAAGGCTGAAAACATCAGGAAATACATCACTCCAAAAACAAAATTGCTTTGGGTAGAAACACCGACTAATCCTACCATGCAGATCATTGATATTGAAGCGGTGGTGAAAATTGCACATGAACACAAGGTCATTTCTGCAGTTGACAATACCTTTGCCTCTCCTTACCTGCAGAACCCGCTGGCTTTAGGAGCTGACATTGTAATGCACAGCGTTACCAAATACCTTGGAGGTCACAGTGATGTGGTAATGGGTGCCCTGGTGACCAATTCAGATAGTTTGTATGAACAGCTGGCCTTTATTCACAATAGCTGTGGAGCCACTCCAGGACCAATGGATAGTTTTCTTGTGATGCGTGGGATTAAAACCCTGCATTTAAGAATGGAAAGGCATTGTTATAATGGCCGAAAAGTTGCTGAGTATCTGGCCACTCACCCCAAAATAGAAAAAGTGTACTGGCCCGGTTTTCCTTCCCATCCAAATCACACTATTGCAAAAAAACAGATGCGTGATTTTGGAGGTATGATCTCTATAGTATTAAAGGATAAAAATGTAGACAATACATTTAAAACAGCTGCATCATTCAAAGTGTTTTCCCTGGCCGAAAGTCTTGGGGGTGTTGAATCCCTAATTAATCACCCTGCTACCATGACCCATGCTTCTATTCCAAAACCTGAAAGAGAGAAAGCAGGCGTTGTGGACAATCTTCTGAGGTTAAGTGTAGGCGTTGAAGACATAGAAGACCTGTTAGAAGACCTGAAGCAGGCTTTGGGATAAATACCCCGACAAACCAAAGGTCTGGATATACAATATGTCATCTCATAAATTGGTTGAAGGCGAGCGGTCAAGCAGCTGTCTATCAGGAATGGCTTTATTAAAACTCATAAGCATACTGTAAGTGCAAGAAAAGTAACTTAGTATGAAGGTTAAAGACATGCAAAGCTGTGGGTAGCATTTTTGAGATGGCTTCAAAAGTAATTTCTTATATTTACCCATAGCCTTAAGCCGGATGATAAAATTCAAAATACTCCTTTCCTTTCTCTTGCTTGCATTCACAAGCAACTCTCAGGTTTTTGTATGTAAGGATGGCCTCATCAAATTCACATCTGAAGCTCCTCTTGAACTTATCAAAGCTCAATCCTCAAAAGCATCCGGTGCACTTGACTGCTCCAATAAAAACGTACTCTTTATGATTAGCATCGATTCGTTCGAAGGTTTTAACAGCAGTTTACAAAAGGAACATTTCAGGGAAAATTACATGGAAACGAATAAATTCCCAACGGCCATTTTTAAAGGAAAGATTATTGAAGACGTTGATTTCAATAAAAACGGCACTTACAACGTAAGGGCCAAAGGAGTTTTTACAATACACGGAGTTGAAAAGGAAAAGATAGTGAAGGTAAAAATCGTAGTAAAGGACAATACCATTGGGGTTGAAACCACGTTTGAGGTAGCTTTGGAAGACCACAACATCAACATTCCAAAAGTTGTGAATCAAAAGATTGCTTCCATGATTACCGTAGAATTGAAAGCTACCATGAAACCAAAATCCTGAGCGCGGTGTGAGTCAAAAACACTACATATCCTTTCTTTTTTTACTCACTTGTTTTTCCCTTTTTCCTCAATACCAGGTCCGTAATTTTTTCTCCCTTACCGGTAAAAAAGATATTCCTGTAAATGTTATTGCCCAAGACCATTCTGGTTTTCTTTGGCTTGGCACCAAAGAAGGTGTTTTTCGATTTGATGGTAAAAGCGCTGAAAATGTACTGAAGCCATACAAGGAAGTACAAGCAGAAATTACTGCCGTATTTATAGATAGCAGGGATGTACTTTGGCTGGGTTTAAAATCGGGCAAAGTGTTCCGCTTCCAGAAGAACAAATTGGATTCCATTGTGTTCGGCGAGTCGGGAAATTCATCTAAGATCACTTCCTTCTGCGAATTGGGTACAGCTGTGTATATCGGCACCTATGGAAATGGAGTTTTTTCAGTTATCGACGGAAAATTATCCCATTTTGATGCCAATACTGGATTAAGCGACAATGTCGTTTATAAACTTATTACAGATAAAACGAGTAAACTCTGGTGTGCTACAGATGGCGGCATCACCGAATTCGATTTCACCACATCAAAACCTGTAATAAACGTAGTTTCCAATAAAAACGGATTACCTGATAACATCGTTAGAGATCTGTTCCTTCAGTCCCACAAACTGTGTATTGCCATGCAGGACTCGGGCGTATGTTATTACAACCTGAAGACAAAATTATTTGAACGAAAAACCTTTTTTACTGAGTGGGGACTCGGCCCTGTATTGAATGCCTTCTCGGATGCATCAGGTAAAACTTTTCTTGCCACAGAAAAACAAGGGCTGTTGATCTTCAATACGTCCAATTTAAACGTTTTTGATTATGAAACTCAACTGCAATGCAAGGAAATAAATCAGGCCTTTCTTGACCGGGAGCAGCAAATCTGGCTAGCCAGTAAAAAGGGCATCAGCCAATTTACTGAAAGGCGCCATCAGCTTATTACAAAAAAAGAGGGTCTTGAGAACGAAAAAGTTTTGGCTATTGCAGTTGATAATGATCAATCGATCTGGGTAGGTACCGCATCAGGAGTTACAAAAATAACGAAAGACGAGCGCGGCAAATTAAAAGTATTTGCTCAGAAATCACTTGATAAATACAGCATTTCTTGCGCCGTGAAAGCGCCAGACGGAGACATCTGGTTTGGTACCTACGGGCAGGGTATAATTGTTCTGAACACAAAAACCGACAACAGTATTATTTTAAACACCGCCGAAGACAAAATCTCTGACAACAACATTTCGCACCTGTATTTTGAAAATGAAAACACCCTTTACATTTCAACATTAGGTGGAGGTCTAATAAAAGCTCAGGTCGATCTTGAAGGTGATTACAAACTGTTTAACATTGAAACGGTATATACAGAGGAGAATGGATTTGGAAGCAATTATGTGTATTCGGCTCTTACAGACAAGAATGGTGTATTGTACGCTGCTACTGATGGTGGGGGGTTACAAAAATATGAGAACGGTAAATTCATCAACCTGACAAATAAATTTAAACTTAACTCCAATACTGTTTTTTCGCTTTGCAGAGATTTAAAAAACAACATTTGGGCTATATCCAATACAGAAGGTTTACTCCGTTACGATGGTAAAAGCATACAAAAATTCGGGCAAAAGGATGGTTTGAGAGACGATCAGCCACAGCAGATCATTTGCTCAGATAACCACATCTACAGCATTCACAACAAAGGAATAGACCGCCTGTCTACAAAAGACGACGGAGTGAGTTATTTCGATATCAACACCGAAGATCTGGAACCCAACCTAAATGCTGTTGTGCTTTATAAAAACACCCTTTACTCAGGCACCGGAAGCGGGATTCTGTTGCTTAGAACAAGCAGGGTTACCTCAGATTCCATTGCACCGAAAATTAATTTAAAACTGGTCGAACTTAATTATAAACCTCTGAACTACGATTCTGTAAATACCTTTTCACACAATCAAAATACATTTGGCTTTACCTACGATGGCCTTTGGTTGAAAAATCCCGGCAAATTAAAATACAGACATAAACTTCACGGTTTAGATCAGGATTGGGTGCTGAGTGATGAAGGGAAACGGGTCATGTACAACAAACTCGATCCAGGATATTACACCTTTATTGTCCAGGCACAAAACGAGGAAGAAATTTGGAGTGAACCGGCAACCTATTCGTTTATGATTGAAACGCCTTTCTGGAAACGCTGGTGGTTTTGGTTATTAAGTCTGGGCATAGTGACTTCAGGCATTTATGCATTTGTAAGGTACCGGTTGCGTGCGCTTCAAAAGGAGAACTTAATCCTTGAGATAAAAGTTAAGGAGAGAACCGCCCAAATTGAAAAACAATCGCATATCATCGAACTTAAGAACATCGAACTTGAGCAGCTCTCACTGGTCGCCAGCAAAACCGATAATGTGGTTTTGATTCTTGATGCACAGGGGCGGCTTGAATACATCAATGAAAGTTTTATTAAACTGCATGGGATTAACAAAGATGAACTTATTTTAAAATATGGTGATTCCATTTACGAACTGAGCAACCATCCCGGTATCAGAGAGATTATACACGATGCCGTTACTCAGAAAAAATCGGTGAACTATGAAACCCTGAATACAAAAGCAAATCAAAGTACTGCGGTTTGGCAATCTTCTACTCTAACTCCTATTTTTGACAACGCCGGAGCCCTCAAAAAAATCATCATCATCGATACCGACGTTTCTGAACGTAAGGTCCAGGAGCAAGTAATTCTTCAGAAAAACAAAGACATTACCGACAGTATTTCATACGCCAGAAAAATACAATATTCCATTTTACCTTCAAACGCCCTGATACAACAGCACTTGCCTGATTCCTTTCTCATCTATTTAACCAAGGACATTGTGAGCGGAGATTTTTATTGGTTCGCACATTTCGACAACACAAGTATTATTGCTGCAGTTGATTGTACAGGGCATGGGGTGCCCGGCGCATTTATGAGTTTGATTGGCTACAACCTGCTGAACAAAATTGTCAACGAACAAAAAATTACCAATCCAGGAGAGATTTTGCTTGCTTTGAACCAGGGTGTGCTGGATGCCCTATACAAAAATGAATCCGAATCGAAAGATGGTATGGATATTGCCATTTGCAAAATCAATCACGGCTTTAACACGATGGAATATGCGGGTGCCATGCGCCCCCTTTGGCTTGTAGAGGAGAATGAAATAAGAGAGATTAAAGCCGATAAAATTCCTATTGGTACAAAACAAAATGACCGATCTGAAACCATCCGCTACACCACACACACCATACAACTGAATGGACATACGTGTTTTTACATCTTCACCGACGGTTACGCCGATCAATTTGGAGGAGCCAGGGAAAAAAAATACAGCACGGGGAAATTCAAAGAATTGCTCCTTAAACACCATTCCCTTCCAATGGAACAACAGCACGACAGGATACGCAATGAACATCTTGAATGGAAAGGACGCCATGAACAGGTGGATGATATACTGGTTATTGGTTTTAAAATCTGATTTTATTGTTGTTTAGTATTGCATTTAACAGCCACTCGTTTTCGTCGAACAAAAAGGCCTTTTCGTCGAATTAATTTTTTTGAGGGCTTGGTACCAAAGGCCTTTGACAAAGTTATGGACAGAGAAATTGTAGAGAAAATAACCTGTGTAACACATAATTTATCGGGTATTAATGTATATTTACCCTCATTAGACTCCTTTTTACCGAAATGAAGTTACGGGCACCGCTGATAATACTTTTTCTTTCGTTTAGTTTCATTTGCGGGTTTTCACAAACGCCGGCCATTAAAGAATCGCAAAGCGCGGCAAAAATTAAGGCATCCTTTATTTACAGTTTCACCAAGTCAGTTAAATGGCCCAACGAAGCCAATTTGACAAGCTTCAAAATTTGTGTTCTTAATAACGAGGAGCTTGTCTCGAGACTAAAAGTTATAGTTGCGAATAACAAATTCAGGAATAAAACCCCATTTCAGGTTATTCACGCCCGAAAAATATCCGAAATTGTGCAATGTCAGATCTTACTTGTCAACTCCACCAGCGAAAACGACATTAAAACAATTTACAATAAAATTAAAGGGAAACCCACTTTGCTCGTAACAGAAAACTTACTGGATTACAGACAATCCATCGTTTCCTTTGTTGAGGTGGATGGTCGCATGAAGTGGATCATCAATAAACAAAAGATGAATGAGGCCGGCCTAAAAGCCAGCGATGTTTTGTATGAACTTTCTATCACAAAAGAAACCGACTGGAACAACATTATTGATAAAGTGGCTTACCTCACTAAGAATTCCAATAACAAAGAAGTAAAAGTGAGCAAGGCCGACCTTCAGAAAATGTTAGGCGCATACAGCGATCTGGAGCTGGAAAAGCGCCGAAAAGATTCAACCATCAAACAAATTGAAGACAGTTTGCAGCGGAGAATTCAGATGTTCAACGCCAAAATGGTTGAGTACCGTAAAATTGAAGACAAAATAGAGGAGAATAAAGCCAAGATCAAGGACCAGGAGCGTTTGATGAAAGATCAGAAGATCGAAATTTCAAGGCAGACCGTCAAAATCGGTCAGCAAACACAGGTCATAATCATTATTTTCTCACTTGGATTCATCTCTCTGGTTTTTCTCCTTTTTGCAATACGAAGTAACATTCAGCGTAAAAAAGCCAACCAATTGCTCTTTGAGCAGAAAAAAGAAGTAGAAAACCAGAAACAACTGGTTGATGAAAAGCAAAAAGAAATTGTTGACAGTATCAATTATGCCCGTAGGATACAAACGGCCTTGATGGCACACGACAAGTTATTGAGCAAACACCTTCCTGAGCATTTTGTGTTGTTTCGCCCTAAGGACATTGTGGCCGGCGATTTTTACTGGGCCACCTCTACTCCGGGAGGCTTTATGTACGTAACTGGTGACTGCACCGGACACGGTGTTCCGGGTGCGTTCATGAGTCTGTTGAACATCAGTAAACTTAACGAAACCATTAACCAAAAGAACATCACACGTCCTGATCTGGTGTTTAACGACATCCGTAATGAGATCACTCGCGCTTTGAACCCTGAGGACAGCACTGAAGACAGTAAAGATGGGATGGACGCTGTATTGTGTAAACTTGATCTCAGGGGCATGAAACTACAATACGCCGCTGCGAACAACTCTTTTTACGTCATACGAAACAAAGAGGTGATTGTGTGTAAGGCTGATAAGATGCATGTAGGTAAAGCCTTTAATGCTACCGGCTTATTTACCTACTTTGAAATGGACCTTGAAAAGGGTGATTGTATCTATACGTTCTCTGATGGGTATTCTGACCAATTCGGCGGACCAAACCGTAAACGTTTTAAATCGGTGCAACTCAAAGAACTTTTGCTTAACATCTCAGACAAACCCATGCCTGAACAGAGGGCCATACTGAATGATAAGTTCGAAAGCTGGAAAGGCAACATCGAACAGATCGATGATGTGCTGGTAATTGGTGTAAGGGTTTAAACACGGCCCTGAAAAATTCAAACGAACTTTAGCCTATTCAATAAAAAAGCCCGGAAGATTCCGGGCTTTTATTTTATTCAGTTTATTTGGAATTACATCATTCCACCCATACCGCCCATATCAGGGGCACCGCCCATGGCAGGTTTTTCTTCTCTCTTTTCTGCTAACACACAATCTGTGGTAAGCAGCATAGCCGCCACAGATGCAGCGTTCTCAAGCGCTACTCGGCTTACTTTAGTAGGGTCGATTACACCGGCTTTATAAAGATTTTCGTAGTTCTCGGTGCGGGCATTGAAACCAAAATCGTCCTTACCTTCTTTTACCTTTTGAACTACAATTGACCCTTCAATTCCGCAGTTGGTGCAAATTTGACGAAGCGGCTCTTCCAGAGCGCGTTTTACAATAGCCATTCCGGTTGTTTCGTCTTCATTGCTTCCTTTTAATTTATCGAGGGCTGCAATGGCACGGATATACGCAGTTCCTCCACCCGGTACGATACCTTCTTCAACTGCAGCGCGGGTTGCGGCCAGAGCATCGTCTACGCGGTCTTTTTTCTCCTTCATCTCAACCTCACTTGCTGCGCCAACATACAATACAGCAACACCTCCGGCTAATTTTGCCAAACGCTCCTGAAGTTTTTCCTTATCGTAATCAGAAGTTGTGGCTTCAATCTGGGATTTGATCTGATTTACACGTGAAACGATTTCGGCTTTTTTACCGGCACCGTTAACTATAGTTGTGTTGTCCTTATCAATGGTAATCTTTTCTGCCTTACCCAAATCGGTGAGCTGTGTGTCCTCCAATTTACGGCCTTGTTCTTCGCTGATAAAAGTACCACCGGTTAGGATGGCAATGTCTTCCAACATGGCTTTTCTGCGATCGCCAAACCCAGGCGCTTTAACAGCCGCAATTTTAAGGTTGGCGCGCAAACGGTTTACAACCAAAGTTTGCAATGCTTCTCCGTCCAGATCTTCAGCAATAATCAAAAGCGGTTTTCCGGTTTGTACAGCTTTTTCAAGCACCGGCAGCAGTTCTTTCATGGCTGATATTTTTTTCTCGTAAACAAGAATGTACGGGTTTTCAAGTACAGTTTCCATTTTGTCCACGTTAGTCACAAAATATGGAGAAATGTAACCACGGTCGAATTGCATACCTTCAACCACTTCAACAGTAGTTTCGGTTCCTTTTGCCTCCTCAACAGTAATAACGCCTTCTTTCTTTACTTTACCCATGGCTTCGGCAATCAGTTTTCCAATTGTGGAATCGTTGTTTGCTGAAATTGTGGCTACTTGTTCAATTTTTTTATTGTCGTTGCCAATGGTGTGGGATTGTTTTTTAAGGTGCTCAACAACAGCCAATACTGCCTTATCGATGCCACGTTTTAAATCCATTGGATTTGCGCCTGCCGCTACGTTTTTTAAACCTGCGGTAACAATGGCCTGACCTAAAACGGTTGCTGTAGTAGTTCCGTCACCGGCTACATCAGCTGTTTTGCTCGCCACTTCTTTGAGCAATTGTGCTCCCATGTTCTCAACAGGATGACTCAGTTCGATTTCTTTGGCTACCGTTACCCCGTCTTTTGTGATGGCAGGTGAACCAAATTTTTTGTCAATAATCACGTTGCGTCCTTTTGGACCCAATGTTACTTTTACTGCGTTTGCCAAAGCATCCACGCCGCGTTTAAGGGCATCGCGGGCTTCAATATTAAAGGTGATATCTTTTGCCATAATGGTAGTTTAATTGTTTAATTAAATAAGGTTTAAATAATCGCGTAAATATCGCTTTCACGCATAATAAGGTACTCTTCACCGTCGATGTTGATCTCGGTTCCTGCATATTTGCCATAAAGTACAGTGTCACCTGCTTTTACAGTCATGGGTTCATCAGGTTTCCCATTGCCAACCGCCACAATTTTTCCGCGCATTGGCTTTTCCTTTGCTGTATCTGGAATGATTATTCCGCCGGAAGTTTTGGTTTCGGCTGCGGCCGGTTCTACTAATACCCTGTCGGCCAGGGGCTTCACTTTTATTTTTGCCATAATGGTTTGGTATTTTTGTTTGACCTCCTCTTTCACAAACTGTGCCATGCAAAGGAATGTAGTTCCTGAGGTCAATTTTTCACATTCATGGCTGTGTTTCTGAAGAAATTGTCAGATGAGGGTGACAGGCTGGCACGCTCGTCGGCTTAACTATTTGCGTTTGCCCTTTTCGTAAACCACCACAAAACCATCAAAGCCTTTCGTGGTCAGCTCCTCACGCCTTGCCGAGGCCTCTTCCTTGCTTGAGAACGGGCCTACAAGAACCTTGTATTTGTCATCCTCAGTAACGATTTTGTATTTTCCCAGCTTTTTTAAAATGGCCTTGTCAGGTTTATTTTTGAAGGCTCCAACCTGCACCATATACACCGTATTTTTTGTATCAATGGGTGTTGTGTTCTCTTTGGACTCAGGTTCTTTTGTTGTATTAGAATTCATGGGTTCAGGTTCAATTTCCGGAACCGTAGCTGTTGTTGCTGTGATTACACTGGGCTGAATATATTCAATCAGTCTTTCGATCTCATCAGCATTTTCGTTCAAGGTACGCGAAAGAATAATAATCTTTTCAGAGGTCTGAAGGTCGGACTCTGCTTTTTGTTTAGCGGTTTCTGCTTTTGCCAGAACCTTTTTTCGTTCGTTTTTATTTTTTATATCCTCTGCATTTTTAATGGTTTCCTCGGCCTCCTGCAATTTTTTACCAGCCGCTTCTTTTTCTTTCAAACCCACATCCATAGCATCTGCGGCGTCTTTTCTGAATTGGGTTGCCTGCTGTTTTAATTCAGCAATCTCCTGGTCCGAAAGACGGTCAATTTTTTTGTTTTCATACCCGGGTAAAATGGCACTTTGGGCCTGGGCAGTCATGCTCATCTCTCCGCGGGCTTCCGGCGAAGAAAAATAGATTATGGAATCCGCAGGACTGAGTTGTGATGAGCGCTCTTCAATGGCCGTCTCCAACTCAATGGCTTCATTTTCCAAGGTGCGTGAAAGTGTAATAATTTTATCGGCAGCTGAATTACTCGACTCTGCCCTTTCCTTCGCTTTTTTTGCATTTTCAATAGTCTGATTGCGCTCAGTTTCATCCTTCAAGTCTTGTGCCTTGCGCATGGTCTCCTCAGCATCGCTAATGTTTTTTTCAGCTTCTGTTTTTTCTTTGCTGCCTAGTTCATAGGCTTTTTTCGAATCCTGGCGAAACTGATTGGCTTGCTGCCTCATGGCAATAAGTTGTTGTGCATAACTCCCTTGGTTGGCCAGATTTTGATTGGAGGCAATGGCTTGTTCAGAAGGTGGGGCCTGATTGCCGGAAGAAGGCAGAACTGGCAGGTCAGTGGTTTTTGGACCTGAAATCATTTTCCGTTCTGTTTTCCCCTGTTTGTATATATAGAGTTTTTGTGAAGCCGCATCCACTTCTTTACGGTTGCCATCAACGATGTAACTAAACTTTTGCGCAATAGTGGCTGGGCCGGTGAGCGGACCCGTAATAAGTTTCATGCTGATTGTAAAAATTGAATCAAGTGGCGCAATCACCCAAACAATTTTTGCCCTTTTGTTTTCGTAAGAAAATGTTCCGCCTCTGCTTTCCACTTCTTCTGCAACGGCACCTTCGGGAAGTTCAATTTGGTACTTGGCAAAATTGTTTAAATCGCCTTTTGATATACTTACTTCAAACAGCTGTTCACTATTGGTGGGTAAGGAATCAGGCAGATTGTTTACCATACTGATCTGCCCTTTCATGCTGCCAAGAAGAAGGAAAAAAAGTAGAGATAAAAACTTGAAATTAATTTGTTGTGCAGGAGGTATGATATAGCGTGTTTTCAAAAAATACAGGTAGTTTATATTTATAACAATATTATGGCATAGAACCTAATTCTCACAAGGGATGTCCATATAATTTCGAATACAGCACTGTTGAAATCCATCGGGACTGGGGTTTCTAAAATAAAAAAAGCCGTTTCTGTTGAGGAAACGGCCTTAAAAAGGATGGTATGACTTATTTCTTCAAATCAATAGGGTAAAATACCCCTTTAATCTGAACCGAGGCCTTGTTATCGCATTGTGAAGGCAAGGGCACTGGGTTTTCGTCACTGCCGAATGTAATCTGGGTATTATCATAATAAATCTCCCTTGGGTAAGCAGTACCGGTGGTAAATGAGGCAACGCCTGAAGTGAAGGGGTGTGACTCCGAGATCAGTGGAGTAAGCGTTGAGGTAGGCGATAATCCAACTCCAGCCACTTTATCAGGGTAACAGGTAAAATCACGACGAAGCGGATATTTCTCATAATATTTAATGGCGTATTTTACGTTGCCGGGTGTGTATCCTTTGGCCTCGCCAACATAAGAGATAACGGCAATACTCCAGTTGATAGCAGATTGGGCATTTGTGGCGAACACTTTTGTATTGCTTGTATTATCAAGTGTTTTGGTCCAGCTTCCTTTCCAGGCCATGGAATCCTGATTTTTTTTCATGGTAAAGCCACCCTCGAATGACCATTTCAGATTGCCTACTATCGGTGTTTTATTATCCGGTCTTAGGTTTTTGATGAGCACAGTTGTGTTATTGGTATTGGGATCGGAATTCTCAAAATCCTTATTGTCGATCAACCAACCGTCAACCTTATATTCCTCGCAGGTAATACGTCCGGTGAAATTAAAATCACGGATATAGTTCTCATTCCCGGTGAGGGTATAGGTAGAATAAATCTGCTCTTTATACCGCATAAAAATAGATCCGTCGCGAACCCTTCCATCCATGCAGGTGGTGTTGTTAAAGTTGAAGGTTAAAACGTTTGCTGATGTATTCCTGATAACAGTAACCGTACCCTGAGACACAGGAGATGGAACATAGAACTTTTGAGCCCCAAATGAAGCATCCTCACCCATCCAGCTGGCTATCATTTCAATGTCAGAAACCAGGAAAGTAGCGTATGAGGCATCAATGGAAGTTTGTACTTCCTTATCCTCAGTAGGGGGTACATTAGGTTCCTTTTTACAAGCAAAAAATACCATTCCGGCAACAAGAGCGGTAAAAATACCGATGTTCAGTTTTTTCATTTTTGATCAGGTTTTGTTATATCGTGTTGCAATTTAGCAAAAATTAATAATTCGACAAAAAAATGCCGGTTTTTTGCAAATCTCTGGCTCTTACTTGCGTTTCTCAAGGAGAGCAAAGGCCTACTTGCGATTTGCAGGTCTCGTGCAACCCTCCTTCTTACTCTCTCAGGTCTATTGGATAAAATATACCCTTAATCTGAACCGCCGCTTTGTTATCACATTGTGCAGGCAAATCTACCGGATTCACCTCGTTACCATAACTAATCTGGGTATTATCATAATAAATTTCCCTAGGATAGGCATTGCCACTTGTAAAATAAGCTATCCCTGAAATTACAGGATGGAATTCCAGATAGTTGGGGTTAACCGTGCCTGGACTTACGTCATTTACTTTATCAGGAAAACACGTAAAATCACGTCTTAGAGGGGTTTTGCCGCTGTATTCAATGGTATACTTTATATTACCCGGTGTATACCCTTTGGCCTCGCCCTTGTAAGAAATTTTAGCCAGTCCCCAATTGATAGGGCTTTGAGCGTTGGGGGCAAACACCTTAGTGTCGCTAGTATTGTCAAGCATTTTTGTGATGGTGCCTTTCCAGGCCATGGAGTCCTGGTCTTTTCTCATGGTAAATCCTCCGGAAAGGGTCCATTGCAAATTTCCCGAAACGGGAGTTTTGCTGTCAGCCCTTAGGTTGGTGATCAGCACCGTGGTGTTGTTTGTTCCGGAATTGGGGTTTTCAAAATCCTTATTGTCAATCAACCAGCCATTCACTTTGTATTCTTCAAGTGTGATGCGCCCCGTGAAATTGTAGTCGTGCATGTAATTTTCGTTTCCGGTGAGTGGATGGCTGGCATACTCCGCTTCTTTAAAATAGAGCCATATAGAGCCGTCCCTCACCTTTCCATCCCGGCATAGGGTGTTGTTGTAGTTAATGCTAATGCGATTACCGGCGCGAATAACAGAGAAACTCTGCAATGAAGCCGGTACCGGTCCATAGACGGTTTGGTATCCCACAGAATGGTCCTCCCCAATAAAACTGCAAATCATTTCAATGTCCGATACAATTTGTGTTGCAAACGCCACATCAATGCTTGTCTTCACCTCTGTATCCGCCACAGGAGGAACATTGGGCCTTTTAGTGCAGGAAAAAAGCACCCAACTTGCTGCAAGTGTGGTGCAAATAAGTGCAGAATGTTTTTTCATGTGTTTGGTTTTACGTTTATTTGTTCAAGATAGTGAAATTTAGTTCATGTGCAACTGTTGGAGTTAATAAAATGCTGGTTTTTCCGAATTGTAAAATAAATCTAGGACTTTATGTTACCGATAAACGCCCCGACGGCTTTCATAATATTGAAACCGTTTTTTATCCTGTAAACTGGACCGACGCCCTGGAGGTGCTAGAAAATACAGAACCCGGCGCTAAAGCCTTCAGCCTTCACTGGCCGAATCAAAGTATGGGGATTCCGCTAGAGGACCAGCTCATCTACAAGGCCTGGAAACGAGTCAGCGAACTTAGGCCCCTCCCCCCTGTTTCTGTCCATTTTCTTAAGACCATACCCTTTGGCGCGGGACTCGGTGGCGGCAGTTCCGATGCTGCACACATGATACAGCTGCTCGACCGAAAATTCGGTTTGCAATTCAGTCTAAGTGAAAAATTGGAAATGGCCTCGGTCCTGGGTAGCGACTGTGCTTTTTTTATTGAAAATACACCTCAGCTTGCCACCGGAAAAGGTGAACTCTTATCTTCGAGCGCAGTTGACCTTAGTTCCTATTATATTTTGCTCGTCTATCCTGAAATCCATTGTGATACTGCACTTGCATACAAAAGTGTGCACCCTCAAAGCGGACGCAGACCAATTCAAGAGATAGTAGAACAAAACGACGTTTCACTTTGGAAAAGAGAACTGGTGAATGACTTTGAAAAAAGCGTGTTTGAAAAACACCCGGCCATTGCCGCTCTAAAAAAACACATGTACGAGCTTGGGGCACTTTATGCAGCCATGAGTGGAAGCGGAAGTACAGTGTTTGGACTGTTTGCCTCAAAGCCTGATTTGGAAACATTCGGCACTTACAGAATACACCTGCAAGAGCCTGCTGAAACGATTTTCTGAAGCTGATTTTTTTTTATTTCTTTGTGCACCGAAATGAAACGTTGTAAGCAGATAAAACACAGGTATAAGCAACACTAACGCCATACATACTAGTTTTAAGTCAGCACATTTCATTTTTTCAATCAACTCATTTCAATGAATTATCTGGTACAAAAATTTGGAGGCACAAGCGTTGGCAGCGCTCAAAGAATAAAAGACCTTGTTCATCTTACTGTGAATCAGGATGCCAAAATTGTGGTGCTAAGTGCCATGAGCGGAACAACCAACGCCCTGGTTGGCATTTGTGACCAACTATACAAACGCGATATGGAAAGCGCCCAAATACAGATTGAAGCGCTTCGCGTTACCTACCAGAACGTAATTACTGAACTTTTTTCAAAACCAGAATTCCACTTAAAGGGAAAACAACTCATAGATAACCACTTCAATTACATTCAGTCGTTCACGCTCGATATGTTCACTATAAATGAAGAAAAAGCCATATTGGCTCAGGGCGAATTACTCAGCACGGCCTTGTTTCATTATTATCTTGAAGAATGCGGAACACCTTCAGTATTGTTACCAGCCCTGAACTTTATGCGGCTCGATGATAGAGAAGAACCCGATATGGATTACATCCGTAAACATTTAAAACATGAACTAGATCAGCATAAAACGGACACTTTGTTTATCACCCAGGGTTATATTTGCAGAAACACCTACGGTGAAATTGACAATTTAAAACGCGGGGGCAGCGATTACACCGCATCTATAATCGGCGCGGCGATTCACAGCACCGAAATTCAAATCTGGACCGACATCGACGGCATGCACAACAACGACCCACGTGTTGTATCGCAAACCCATCCCATTCAGGAATTGAGTTTTGATGAAGCCGCCGAGCTCGCTTATTTTGGAGCGAAGATCCTGCACCCCACTTGTATATTACCGGCTCAAAAAGCCAATATCCCGGTTCGTCTTAAAAACACCATGGATCCTAAGGCAGCAGGTACCTTGATCGCTAACATAAAAACCTCAGAAGGTGTAAAAGCTGTAGCGGCCAAGGACGGGATTACGGCCATCACCATCAGAAGTGACCGCATGTTATTGGCCCACGGTTTTTTAAGGGCGATTTTTGAGATCTTTGAGCGTCACAAAACTTCCATTGACATGATCACCACCAGCGAGGTGGCCGTATCACTAACCATCGACAACAAAAAACACCTGAAGAGCATTCTTGAGGAAATAAAAGAAATCGCTCAGGTTGAAGTGGACGAAAACCAAACCATTATTTGCATCGTAGGTCAATTGCCTAAAAACAAATCGGGCCTTGGTTTTAAAGTGCTGGAAGCATTAAAGGATATTCCGGTAAGAATGGTATCGTATGGCGGGAGCGCAAATAATATTTCTGTACTGGTGAGCAGTAACTACAAAACCGACGCACTGAAGGCCCTCAACAAGGGATTATTTAATTACAATTAACATGACATTTGGAACTGCTACCTTAAAAAGATTTGAGTCGATTGATACTCCTTTCTACTATTATGATCTTGAATTACTGAAAAAAACACTTGCTGCTCTCAAATTAGCTGCGCCACCGGAGTACCATATCCATTACGCTTTAAAAGCAAATGCAAACCCCGAGTTACTTAAGCTCATTCGTGAAGCAGGATTAGGTGCAGATTGTGTTAGCGGTAACGAAGTTAAACGGGCACACGAGCTTGGTTTTAAAGCAGAGCACATCGTATTTGCCGGAGTTGGCAAAAGCGACAAGGAAATAAACGATGCTCTTGATATTGGCATTTTTTCTTTTAATTCGGAAAGCATACACGAACTCGAAATACTGAATGAACTGGCCGGAAAAAAAGGCAAAATAGCTCCGGTAGCACTTCGCATTAATCCTAATGTGGATGCTTATACGCACAAATACATTACCACCGGATTAGAGGAAAATAAATTTGGCATCAATCAGCACGAATTTGAAACCGTTTCGCAACTCATTCAAACAGCCGAGAATTTAAAATTCTGCGGGCTCCATTTTCACATTGGTTCTCAGATTCAGGACCTCAGCGCCTTTAAAAACCTTTGCTTAAAGGTGAATGAGATCAATCAGTGGTTCATAAAAAGAGGTTTGTTCCCTGAACACATTAATTTAGGTGGAGGATTGGGAATAGATTACCGTGAACCTGACAGAAACAGCATTGTTGATTTCACACAGTATTTTAAAGTATTCAAAGATCTTCTGGAATTGCATCCACAACAAAAAGTACATTTCGAATTGGGCCGTTGTATTGTAGCTCAGTGTGGCAATTTAATCAGCAGAGCCTTGTATATTAAAAAAGGCATCACTACAAATTTTGTGATTTTGGATGCCGGCATGACCGAGTTGATACGACCTGCATTGTATCAGGCCTACCATAAAATTGAAAACATCAGCAGGGCGAAGGAAACATCAAACTTTAAGTATGATGTAGTGGGACCGATATGTGAAAGCAGCGATTGTTTTGGCAAATCGGTTGAGTTGCCTGAAAGCCGGCGGGGCGACCTCTTTGCCATACGCAGCGCAGGAGCTTATGGTGAGGTTATGAGTAACAATTATAATCTCAGGGTGTCCGCTAAGCCGGTCTACTCAATCTAATTTTTGAAAACGGTTGACTTTATTCACATCAATCACTACACGTCCCTTTTTGTCAATGTTTTGATCCATAGGCAAAAACTTTGCATGGTTTACCACCTGCCCGAATTTATATGAATACCGTGAGTAAACGTTTTGCGATACCGTATCGTTTATAGCCTTAAAGAGTACAAGAAATTCAAAATCAAGCGCCTCGTAGTCCTTAAGTGTATACTCCGCTATTGGACTCTCATCATTTAACGGATGAACGACAGTCCAGCTGAACGGCAGAAAATTTATTTTTTCAATTTCAAGTTTCAGACTATAAAATTCACGTTTATTGGTCGTGGCATTAGTGAAGGTAACATTAACCTTAACTTCAGATTCTATCAATTCACTTTGTTTTTTGTTCACCACCCTGAACATGATGGCTTTGCCTTCGCGGTAAGGAGAGATCAATAAGTTATCGCTATAAAGGATGTGCGCTCTGGGTCTGGAAAACCGACCGTACAGTATACCGGTTGCCACGGCAAAACTGAGTAAACCCAGCAGTGATTCAATGGAGGCAGCTGTACTAGCCAGTTCGCCTATAGGGTAAACATGGCCGTAGCCCAATGTTGTGATGGTTTGAGCGCTGAAAAAAAACAAAGCGCTGATTTCCTTAACTGTAGCTCCTGCCGTAACATCCAAACCACCAAAATGTTCAGGCCCTATCAAAAAATAAATGCAGGCGAAAACAGAATTTATTAAAACATACCATATCAGGATTACCAGATTTAACTTAAGGGTGCTGGTTGAGATCAGCCAGTGAAACACGTCAAGGTTTCTGAGAAGGCCGAGCCCGGTGCGTTTAACGTTAACCGTTCCATCCGTGTTCAGGAATCTAACCTTATTACTATAGTTTTTGGTGCCAAATCCTAGTTCCTGAAGTAAATCTTTGTTTTTGAAGAAAGCCATGAGAATAAAATTGTATGTAATTTTACGCTTGTGAAATCTAAAATCCAAGCATATTGGTTGTTAATACCAATCCCTCTCATTTTTTTGGTCTGGTTTTTTTACGCTGAGAAAAAAGAAGCGCCTCTGCGTTACCTGCCCTATTTTGGACCTAAGTTTGTTGATTCCAACAAAGACAGCACCTACCATTCGATTAAGGACTTCAGTTTTGTCAATCAGCATGGTGAAACCATTACACTGGACAGTTTAAAAAACAAGATTATAATAACTGAGTTTTTTTTCACCACTTGCCAGAGCATCTGCCCGATAATGAACACCAATTTACAAAAGGTATATCAGCGCTTCGCCAAGCAAAACGACCTGCTTATACTCTCCCATACCGTGGACCCGGAGCAAGACTCTGTGCCGGTTCTTAAAACATATGCCGAATTGCAGGGTGTGAAAGACAGACGCTGGATGTTTGTTACAGGTTCAAAAAAGGATCTTTACCAGGCGGCCAGAAAATCGTACTTACTCAACGCTGAAGAGGGCGATGGCGGTGAAGACGATTTTATACATACTCAGAATTTTGCATTAGTAGATAAGAACAAACACATCAGGGGCTATTACGACGGAACAGATAGTGTTGAAATAAACAGGTTGATTACTGACCTTCACCTCTTAATTCAAGAACATGACTATAAAAAAAATTCTAAGCCTTAATTTCCTTTTGTGGAGCAGTGTTGTATTCTCACAAACGGTAAGTGCAAACTATAAAATCCAGGATTTACTCAATCGCCTGAGTTCAAAAGATACGGTGTATGTTGTGAATTTCTGGGCCACCTGGTGTAAACCCTGCATACAGGAATTACCTGCATTTGATAGTTTAAACGCCATGACCAATACCAGTTCAACAAAAGTGCTTTTGGTTTGCCTCGATTTTAGTGATGAACTCAACACGAAAGTGATTCCTTTCCTGAAGAAAAAAAACATCCAGTCCGAATGTGTTTTGCTTGATGAGGTTAACGGTAACGATTACATCAATAAAATTTCACCTGCCTGGTCAGGCGCTATCCCGGCCACCTATTTTCAGTCCCGAACTAAAACATTACTCGTTGAGAAAAAGATGAATCTTAGAGAACTGGAGAAACAACTCGTAGAACTGAAACGAGATTAAACAAAGAACCCTCTAAACGAATCCAGAGGGTTTTTGCCAAACACTATGACTAAAGACACACGAAGTTCAAAAGCCAACTAACTGGGTTCTTGTACGCCCAAACTTGCCCTAGGTTGCATAATTACTTATAAGAAACTGCTAAAACAGCCTCGGCATTCTCAATTTTGATTTGCTCCATGCCGTTTTGAACCATACAATTGAAACGGACTTTAAACTTTTTGGTGGGTTCTTGATTGCTATTAGTCTTATAATCAGATACTTCGAGTATTTCTAAACTACTTTGCCCGGATTGTGAGAGTGGTTTGGAGCTAAATACACGGCCATCTGGGTGCCTTAAAAGTACTGTTATTGCAGAATACCCTTTCGTGTTTGGTAATGGCGTAAAAAGACTTGTAAAGTTCGCCTCACACCTCGGGTCAATAAAAGCCGGGATTTGGTAATAGTTTATACAAGTGTCTCCCAGGGCATCGGTAATGCAGAGTTTAGCGGTGTAAAATCCCTGAGTACTGTAAGTATGAAATGGCTGCGTGGAACTATTTTCAGATGTACCATCTCCAAACTCCCACTTATACCTGAAGGGCGCCTTACCGCTCGGGTTAGCAGAAAAAGAATACATCAGCACATCCGGCGGACCTTCCTTCTGCACTTCAATTTCACTCTGTAAGGGGTTACCTACTCTATATTCTTTACTTAGGTTAGCACTGCAAATACCTTCCGCATCCTCGAAATATAAGGCAGGTAAAAACGACTTTCCACTTTCAACAATAGTTGATGCCGTATAAGATAAAATTTCCTTTCCATTCAGGTGCCAGCGGTACATTTCTGAAGTCGATTGACTGTGAAGTGGTTTAAGGAATGCCTGATAATACAAGGGGGGAAGATCCAGATCATTGTAAATATAAGTGCCGGTGTGCAATGCATTGTTTACGTCCAGTGGATCGGCAAACGAACTGGCTCTTTTATCATTAATTAAAATGCTAAGGGCATAGCCACAATTTCCTTTACAAGTGGTTTGGCTCAGGTCCGCTTTTAGCACATACACCATGTTGGTATCCAAGTAATAGGAAGAATTCATGTAATAGTCATTTTCGCCTGCTCCAAAATAGATGTGTTCGCCATTTACAACAGCATCCACATAAAAATCAGGGGTATTGTTCTCTGCTTCCGGCAGCGGTTTTTTCGCACAGGAGTACAAAAGACTTAACAGTCCAAGTAAAACTCCAATTCTCATCATGCCCATACTCATCAGTTCCTAAAGATTCTATAATTCATGCCAACGCGCACTCCGTTAGCGTTTTGTTGGTATCCGTTTGAAGGTGTATTGGTAAACAAATCGCTCAATCCATAGTACAATTCGAGTTGCAAGCCAATTCTATCCCCAATGGTTTTATTCAAAGAAGCGCTAATCAAAATATTATTTGTGTTCATGCCCTGATACACTCCTTTACTGGAAACCGTGTTCACGTTTTGTTTTACACCATCAGATAATTCACTTGTTTCAACCGTATTGGATGCCATCAACAAGGTTCCTGCGTGTAGCCCTAATCCTATGCTGTGGTGCTCGTCGGCAACGTAATACACTCTAAGTGGAAAAGAAAGAAACAGCATAGATTGGCAGGTGAGCATAGTTTGTGTTTGGGTAGAACCAAATCCATAATTTTTGGATGTGTTATTGTAAAATTCCTGATTCATGTTTGAGATGTTGTACACTTCTGCTCCAAGAGATAAATTAAGCTTTTTGGTAAGGAAATACCCGTAACTAAGCCCTGCAAAGCCATTTAAACCTTTGGCAGTCACTGTTCCGTTATTATCCCAACCAGCAAAATAATTCAGGCCCAAGACAACATCCAGCACGTGGCGATTGAATTTTTGCTTTGGTGCATAATCTTCTTCCTCGTAACGTTTCAGGAACACCGGATACAACTGCAATTCCTTTACCTGATCAAAAAGTACCATTGTGTTCTCTTTTCTGTTCAAACTATGGTATACACTACCGGTATTTGATTTAACCAACACTTTATTGCTTTCCGGGTTCTCTTCGGAAAAAGTAGCGTCTTGCTCTTCAGGGTTTGATGTGTTACCTGCAAAGCTTTCGGTATGCCGAATGTCTTTGGTCGTTTGTGACCCTCCTCCTGAATGCCCAATTGATCTCGGCCCCTGTTTCATTGCAAGTCCCCCATTGGTTGTTTTGCTTGCTGAGAGAGGATAGTGAACAGGGCCTGAAGCCTTAGGTGTCAAATCATCTGTACCAATCTCTGATGTTGTTTCGGTAGTTCCAGAGGCAAACTCTGCTGTGTTATTTATTTCAGGACTGTACAGAACTTCATCAGCCTGGGCTAACTGAGGTGTTTCGGGCAATGCATAGTAGATAACCGCAACTGAACTTATAAGAACGAGAGCCGAAACATACCAATAGTTAACGCGAGAAGCCGAATTAAATGCAGCCAGTCTTTCGTGGTCTATCATTTTTCTTGCCTTTTCCCAATCCGATTCCCGGAAGCTAAATTTTGCTTCTTCAGTTTTACGTTTAAATATGTCGTCAAATTCTTCTTCTAAGTTCATTTTTGCACACGACTAAATACTGTATTCTCAATTTCTTCTTTTAATTTCTGCCTGGCTGCATTAAGGTGCCATTTGGATGTGCCCTCGCTGATATCCAGCATTTCGGCTATTTCTCTATGCGAAAACCCATCAATCACAAATAAATTGAAGACATTTTTTGTGGCTTCGGGTAATTTGTTGATCTGCTCATAGATCTGTTGTACATTAATTCTTCCCAGAGCTTCATTGACCTCAGAAAAGGAACTGCTGTCATAATACTGGTCAACATATTTCACACGTTCACTTTCACGTCTGGTTTTCCTGTACTCGTCAATTAAGGTATTAATCATGATGCGCCGGATCCATGCCTTAAATGGAATTTCAGGTTTGTAAGACTTTAAATTAGTCAGGATTTTCATGTAGCCCATGTTCAGCGATTCACTTGCGCTGTCACGATCTCTCGAATACCGCAAACAAATACTCATCAGGTAGCTGTATGAAATGCGGTACAATTCATACTCAGCCTTTCGGTCCTGCCTTATGCACAAAGCAATAAGTTTTGGGTGAACCTCCATAATAAGCGTAAGTCTTATTGACTTTTACGTTTAAAGGTAGTGAAAAGTTGGGTAAATAAAAAGTACTATTCTTTTGATTTACAGCAGATTGTGTAAATCATTTAGTTTTTATAGAACTGGAGTAGCTGAGCCAACCTGTCCTTCAGTTCTGTACGAGGTATAATCTTATCTAAAAAGCCATGTTCTAAGACGAATTCGGCGGTTTGAAAACCTTTTGGTAAATCCTTGCCAATGGTTTCTTTCACCACTCTGGGGCCGGCGAACCCAATCAAGGAACCAGGTTCGGCAATGTTTAAATCGCCTAACATGGCATAACTTGCGGTAACCCCACCTGTAGTTGGATCGGTTAATAATGAAATGTATGGCAAACGGTGTTGAGCCAATTGACTAAGTTTTGCTGAGGTTTTAGCCATTTGCATCAGGGAAAATGCGGCTTCCATCATTCGCGCTCCACCGCTTTTTGAGATGATCATCAAGGGGCTTTTGGTTTTGATACAAAAATCAATTGACCTGGCGATTTTTTCACCTACTACTGAGCCCATACTACCTCCTATAAAGGTAAAATCCATGCAACACACCACCAATTCATTGTCGTTTACCTTACCATACGCACTTCTCAAGGCATCCCGCATACCTGTTTTACGAATGGTTTCCTTAAGGCGGTCGGTATATTTTTTAGTGTCAGTAAACTCAAGCGGGTCGCCGCTCACCAAATTTTCATGAAGCTCAGTAAAAGCGCCATTATCAAAAATAAGTTCAAAATACTCTTTGCTGCCGATACGTTCGTGATAACCGCAATCCGCGCACACGTATTTGTTATGGGTGTGGTCTTGTACTGTATGAATTTTTTTACAGCTCGGGCATTTATACCATAGGCCTTCAGGCGTTTCTTTCTTTTCGCTGGTAGTAGTTGTAATACCTTCTTTTAACCGTTTAAACCAACCCATGTTGTTTGTTTTTCAGATTATTGAATTAGAAATCGAGACGGCTTAGGCCAGTGTGATTGTTGAATCCAAATACACATCCTGAATCGCGTTTAGCAGGGTAATGCCCTCCTTCATTGGTTTTTGAAAGGCTTTGCGTCCACTGATGAGCCCCTGACCACCGGCACGTTTATTTATAACAGCTGTGGTAATGGCTTCTGCCATATCGCTTTCACCTTTGCTTTCTCCTCCACTGTTAATCAGGCCCATGCGGCCCATGTAACAATTGGCTACCTGATAACGGCAAAGGTCAATAGGGTGGTCGCTGCTGAGCTCAGAGTAGACTTTGGGGTGTGTTTTTCCAAAGTTGATGGCAGTATATCCTCCATTTTTATCGGATAATTTTTGTTTGATGATATCCGCCTGAATCGTAACACCAAGATGATTGGCTTGTGAAGAAAGATCAGCGGCCGTGTGGTAATCCACACCGTCCTTTTTAAACCCTGAATTGCGGGTGTAGCACCAAAGCACGGTAGCCATACCCAATTCATGCGCTCTTTCAAAGGCCTGAGCCACTTCAACAATTTGTCGCGACGACTCGGGCGAACCAAAATATATGGTGGCTCCAATGGCTGCGGCCCCCATGTTCCAGGCTTCTTCAACCGAACCAAACATGATCTGATCGAACTTGTTAGGATAGGTCAAAAATTCATTATGGTTGATCTTTACAATGAAGGGTATTTTGTGTGCGTATTTACGCGACACTGAGGCAAGCACACCATAAGTTGAGGCTACAGCATTACACCCGCCTTCAATAGCCAGTTTAACAATGTTTTCGCTGTCGAAATAGATTGGATTCGGGGCAAAGCTAGCCCCGGCACTGTGTTCAATGCCTTGATCAACAGGTAAAATACTCATATAGCCCGTACCGGCTAAGCGTCCGGAATTGTACAATTGACCTAAACTTCTCAAAACCTGAGGATTACGGTTAGTTTGGACAAAAATCCGGTCAACAAAATCAGAACCCGGCAGATGCAGGTGTTCTTTTGAGATGGTTTTACAGGTGTGATTCAGTAGGTATTCGGTCTGTTTTCCTAATAGTTCTTTAATCTTCACGGACATGTTGCTGTGTTTAAAAAGGGAGACAAATATAACTAAAAAACCCCGCCTGAAGCGGGGTTTATATTGAATAAAGACGTTTATTCGTTGATCATAATCATTTTAAACGGCACATTGATAATGGCCTGATAATCTTCACCGGCTTCGAGCATGTCCTCATCATCTTCTTCGTAATGCCAGTTGATGGTAACAGCACTGCCGCCTTTATTAATGCCTTCCAGTTTTTTGAAAACATCCAGGATGCATTTTGAGGATGATGTATTAAAATACTCAAGTTGAACATTAACGGTTGTGACTGGTTTTGCAGTGCTTGCGTATTTGTCAAGGGCATCTACCAGAGGTTTGTAAAATTCAATGGAATTTTCGGGAATTGAACGACCTTTTACTTCCAATACTCCACTCTCAAGATCAAAACTAATGCTTGGAGTTTTGGGTGTGCCTTCAATAGAATATTTTTCCATA